>TARA_R110002050_G_scaffold79631_4_pt1 | contig 27378 bp, 22 predicted proteins | sample TARA_R110002050 | Tara Oceans TARA_R110002050 (sample SAMEA4396988) | marine metagenome | biome: Polar Biome; feature: [DCM] deep chlorophyll maximum layer (ENVO:01000326); material: water (ENVO:00002006), including particulate matter (ENVO:01000060) such as... | depth 25 m
TGAAGCTCTTGAAAATCCTCAGAAACACTGTCATTTGCTTCGAAAAATCAATCCACTCAACCCATGACGACCTTGGAATACCCTCCCCTCCCATTAGCCCGGAAATGGTCTGCGGCAACGTTTAACAAAGAACACACAACTCTTTCAGAAGTACTTCTTAAGCATAAACCCAGCGACAACAGTTACATAAATTTATTTGCTGACCTGATCCGCAAGCACGGGAAACAAAAGGCAAAACAGTATGGCTTGATGCTGGGAGCCGATCCGAGACAGTTCGACGGAACCATCCGGTGCATGTCGAGCATCAGTGTGCTCGACCGGACAAACGAATATTTTCGTCTGGCGGCCTGCGATATGCAGGAACAAACAAAACTACCCTTAAGCAAGATTGCAGAAATTATGGGCCTTTCGGCGAGCAGTTTTCCACAATTCTCTCAAGCTTACCAGCACATCGAATCGTATCGCTGTGGCAGCCTTAAACAAAAAAACTAGAACGGGAGATACCACTTTCCATAAGCCTAATTGCTTAAAAACACCACCGAAAACAGAATACTCCTTAAATTCAACTCTTCGTCGGAAAAAATGGAATGACCCCATGATAACACCGTTTGTTACCAATTGCATCGACTATTTGGTAAAACCATTAACGAAAGAGCGGTTTGGTAAAACCATTGCCAAATTGGACCAGCGGAACGAAAACAGTTCAAAAATTGACACGGCCAAAACTGCGCCTATTCACAGAGATGAAAAAACATGAATTAGCTTTTATTCATATTACCAAAGGATTTACTATAAATCATATTGAAATGACAATCCGGCTAGATGCACCTGGATTTAATTCAACATGCTAACTAATCGAGTAGGAAGCCGCTGACTAAAAACAAAGGGAGAACCCTACGTCAATGGCACCAAAATAAGATCGGAGTCCTGGTCAACAGCCCGTAGATTTTCAACCAAAGGTTACAAGTCTTTATCAGCGGAGTTTATCGGCACATCGTGATAGTCCCATTTGATACGATCAATGCTTCTAAGTATAAAGTCCAGCGCGCGAAAGGCCAACATATATCGCAAATCAAATTTAATAAACCGTCGTATTCGGATGTTATTTTTTGGAGACTGCAATCATCTCAATATGTGCAACCTGCCCCTCCGATACATAACTATCAATGATTAATTCTGATCGATCCAGCTTGATGATCTCCCACCGTACTCCCGTAAAATCATAAGGTCCCAGAGATTTCACAGGAGAGATCTCCACAGAACTAAATTCTTGTGGAGGGAGGAAGATGTTATTTCCTTCGATGAAATAAGAATGCGTAATGGTGTCTATTTTTACGGGAACATTAACATTATCGATAACATCATAGGTGTATCCAATCACTGTAAGTAGATTATGATCGAAATGATATTGGAAGGTATCAACAGTCAGATCTTGTCTACTATAATCACGATACACAGGTGCAGCATAGTAGTAATGATCTAATAAGGATGTATCGAACACTTCTTCATCTTTACATCCAAAACAGCATATGATAGTAATGATTATTATTCCAAGGAGTTTCTTCATAGCAACGAATTCTTATTTCTAAAATTTCAAGAACGAACCTATTCCTACAATTACATCCAAAGATATAGCAATTCAAGTATCTAACGCCCCTAAAACTCCAAATAGAATACGCTTTATCATCAACAAAAAATCCGGCCCAAAAGACCGGATTCCTATTTTGTCATCTTTATTTTCTCACCTTTTAAAACACCGCTTTTACTATTTTCCGGGCATTGTCGGACACACCGTAGGTGTACATATGCAGGCTGGGCACGTTGTGGGCTACCAGGTCCTTGGACTGGTAAATGGCCCATTCCGTTCCCACCACTTTGGCCTCCTGGTCGTCCTTGCATTTGTTCAGTTCGGTTGTCAGTTCCTGTGGCAAATCAATGCTGAAAATCTTGGGTAAAACCGTCAGCTGGTTCTTCAGGTTGATGGGTTTTATTCCAGGGATAATGGGCACAGAAATTCCGGCAGCCCGGCATTTATCTACAAAATTGTAGTACACCTCGTTGTTGAAAAACATTTGGGTGACAATGTAATCGGCTCCGGAATCCACCTTTCGTTTCAGAAACATCATGTCGGTATCGAAATTGGGGCATTCGAAATGCTTCTCCGGATAACCGGCCACACCAATGCAGAAGTCTAATGGCGCGTTGTTTTTCAGGTCGGGTTCCAGGTAAATACCTTTGCGCAGGTTCACAATCTGCTCCACCAACTGGTTGGCATTGGCATGCCCGTCGGGATTGGGACGGAACATGTTGTCGGTTTTCAGCCCATCGCCACGCAAAGCCAACACATTGCTGATCCCCATAAAATTGAGGTCAATCAGCACGTGTTCGGTTTCGCTTTTTGAAAAGCCGCCACACAAAATATGTGGCACCACAGGAATGCCGTATTTGTGCTGAATAGCCGCTGCAATGGCCACCGTACCCGGGCGCTTCCGGACGATCCGCTTTTCAATGGTTCCATCGGACAGTTCCTTAAAAACCATCTCATCGCGGTGGGTGGTGATGTTGATATACTTGGGATCGAATTCGATCAAACTTTCAATGGTCCGATAAATATTACCAGCATCATTCCCCTTCAAAGGAGGAAGCAATTCAAACGAAAAAACCGTTTTATCACTGTTGTTGATGATGTCAATTACTTTCATATTCTAATTCTTCATTGTCATTTAATTTTCAAAATCAATAGCTGTCAGTTGACTAACAGGCAAGAGCTTTATTTTTTCTTCCAGATCCAATCGATGTTTTCCCTGGTAGATGAGATACAAAACATCCAATTTTAAATCACTGATGGCCTGCCGCATGGATCGGGTAACCTGTGGCTTGTCCGAGTATTTAATTTCAAAGCCATGCCGTTTTCCGTTCTTAAACACCAGCAGATCCAACTCAATTCCGGTGTGGGTACGCCAATAGTAATAATCGCGCGTGTTCATCTTTTGCAGAATCTGCTCAATAATAAAACCTTCCCACGAAGCTCCCACCTTGACATGATTCTGCACCTCGCTATTTGGCAAAGAAAGCAAAGCATGTAAAATACCGCTGTCGCGAATATAGATTTTAGGGGCTTTCACTTGCCGCTTTTTCAGGTTTTCGTGCCATGGCTGAATTTGCCTAACCAAATAGGTTCCCGACAAAATATCCAAGTACTTTTTTACCGTTGGTTCCGAAACGCCCATCGACCGTGCAAACTCCGAGCCTTTCCATATTTGCCCATGATAATGGGCCAGCATCACCCAAAAACGTCGCAAAGTCGCCGGTGGTATATTGAATCCCAACAAATTGATGTCACGCTCCAAAAAGGTACGGATAAAATCTGCTCTCCATTGGAAACTCAAGTCATCAGTTTCAGCCAAATAAGAGCGTGGAAAACCGCCGCGCAACCACAACGGCTGAAGATTCTCTGATCCTGTTTCTTCCAATTTAAAACCAGTCAAATCGATAAAACCAATTCGTCCAGCCAAGCTTTCCCACGTGTTCTTGATCAAATCAGGCGAAGCACTTCCGAGCAACAAAAACTTTCGTCCAGCTTTTTTTTGGGCTGCCAGCACACGCAAAATCGGAAACAATTCGGGCATCCGTTGTGCTTCGTCAATGACAACCAAGCCTTTTTGCTGTTCCAAAAATGCTTTTGGTGAAACAGATACTAGCTCAAAATCAGCCGGATCTTCTAGATCAATGAGTACCGAAGCGTATGATTCAGCAATCTTTCGGGCAATGGTGGTCTTCCCACATTGGCGTGGCCCCAAAATCGTTGTTATCGGATTATTCTGGATTGAATCTCTGATCTGCTGCTCAAAAACTTCCCGGTTTAAATACATTTTCCTGCTTATTTAAGCTACAAAAATAGTTCAAAACATTGAAATCCTAAAGTTCAAGTTTAGCTTTTCAATGTTTTTTCTCTCATATATCATGAAATCCTAAAATCTGAGTTTAGATTTTCCTTGTTTCCCCTGACGAATTCTTCATTATCATTTAATTTCTGTTCGTCATTGCGCGTGAAGCGAAGCAACCTGTTTGACGGTTTCTGGCAGATTGCTTCGTCGTACCTCCTCGCAATGACGGCTCATTTTACTTACACCCCTTTATAATTCAAATTGACCGGTAGAAATTGTTCCACTAAATCAACAGTCACCCCTTTGCGGCGCGCATAATCTTCTACCTGATCTTTGCCAATCTTTTCCAAACTGAAATAGCGCGACTCAGGATGGGCGAAAAACTGTCCGCACACTGCGGCCGTCGGATACATGGCAAAGTGCTCAGTCAGCGTAATCCCTATTTTTTCGGCACCCAAGACATCGAACAAGTTTCGCTTCTCGTGGTGCTCGGGGCAAGCCGGATAGCCCATCGCCGGGCGGATACCCTGATACTTCACTTTCAGAATGTCGTCCCAGCTCAGGTTTTCATCCGGCGCGTAAGCCCAGTATTCCTGACGCACTTTCTCGTGCAGCAATTCGGCAAAAGCCTCCGACAAGCGATCGGCAATGGCTTCGAGCATAATGGCTTTGTAATCATCGTGGTCGGCTTTATATTCGGCCATCCATTTCTCAATGCCTATTCCCGAAGTCACCGCAAAAGCCCCGCAATAGTCGGTTTTATTGATCTCCTTGGGTGCCACAAAATCGGACAGACAGAAGTTGGGCGAACCTTCGCGCTTCTTTTCCTGCTGGCGCAAATGATAAAAGCGGCCCAATTCCTTTTGGCGGGCTTCATCGTCAAACAACACAATGTCGTCGCCATCGGCATGTGCCGGCCAAATACCGTAAATACCATTAGCTTGAATCATCTTCTTTTCAACAATTTCATCCAGCAGCTTCTGGGCATCTTCATACACTTTCCGCGCTTGTTCACCCTGGCGTTGGTCTTCCAGAATATCGGGGAACCGGCCTTTCAGCTCCCAAACAAAGAAGAAAAAGTTCCAGTCGATGTACTTCCGAAGCTCTTCAATCGGATAGTCAATCAACTCGAAAATGCCGGTTTTCCTGGGCTTGTAGATTTCATCCCGATCCCAGTCAATCCGAAATTTATTGGCACGGGCCTCTTCCAGTGTCAAATATTCCTTCTGCTTCTTTTGTCCGTGAAACTGGCGAATCTTCGCGTATTCATCTTTCACTGATTGAATGTATTCCTTATTGTTGGCCACCAGGTTAGCGACCACATTCACCGTTCGGCTGGCGTCTTTTACATGAATAACCGGATGCGAATAATTTGGCTCAATTTTAACGGCCGTATGTATTTTTGAGGTGGTTGCCCCCCCAATCAACAGCGGCAAATGAAAATTCTGGCGTTCCATTTCGGAAGCCACGCTGGCCATAATTTCCAGTGATGGGGTGATCAGTCCACTCAATCCAATAATATCAACCTTCTCTTTTTTGGCCGTTTCCAGTATCTTTTCTGTTGGAACCATCACGCCCAGATCAATCACTTCGTAGTTGTTGCAAGCCAACACCACGCCCACAATGTTTTTACCTATGTCGTGCACATCGCCTTTCACGGTAGCCATCAGCACTTTTTTCTGCTCGGTGCGTTGCTGCTTGTATTTTTCCTTGTCTTTTTCGATGTAGGGAAGCAAAAAGGCCACGGCTTTTTTCATCACCCGGGCCGACTTAATGACCTGTGGCAGGAACATTTTTCCCGATCCAAACAAGTCGCCCACCACGTTCATGCCATCCATTAGCGGCCCTTCAATAATATTCAGCGTGGGTTGATAATGCGGCAAAGCTTCAGCCAAATCAATTTCAACATAGTCCGGAATTCCTTTTACCAAAGCGTGTTCCAGACGTTTTTCAAGCGGCAGCTCGCGCCACTCATCTTTCCGGACCACTTTGTTCGGATCGGCCTTCAAATCCTGCGCAAATTCCAGTAAACGCTCTGTCGCATCCGGACGGCGATTCATCACCAAATCCTCCACACGTTCCAGTAAATCTTTCGGAATCTCGTCGTAAATCTGCAACATGCCCGGATTCACAATTCCCATATCCAGCCCCGCTTTAATGGCATGAAACAGGAACACCGAATGGATGGCCTCGCGCACCAGGTCGTTTCCGCGGAACGAGAACGACACGTTGCTCACCCCGCCGCTTGTTTTGGCGTGTGGCAGACTGGCTTTGATCCAGCGAATTGTCTCAATAAAATCAACGGCGTAGTTGTTGTGCTCTTCCATGCCGGTTCCAATGGTCAGGATATTGGGGTCGAAAATGATATCTTCTGCCGGAAACCCAATTTTCTCGGTGAGAAGTTTGTAGGCCCGTTCACAAATTTCGATGCGCCGATCGAAGCTGTCGGCCTGCCCTTTTTCATCAAAAGCCATGACCACCACCGCGGCTCCGTAACGCTTAACCTTACTGGCCTGTTCCAGAAATTGCTCCTCGCCTTCTTTCATGCTGATGGAGTTCACAATCGCTTTTCCTTGCAGGCATTTCAAGCCAGCTTCCAGCACTTCCCATTTCGATGAATCCACCATCACGGGCAGCTTGGCAATATCGGGTTCGGCCATCAACAGGTTCAGGAAACGGACCATTTCCTTTTTTGCATCCAGCATAGCATCATCCAGGTTCACATCAATGATCTGGGCGCCATCTTCTACCTGATCGCGGGCTACAGCCAGTGCTTCTTCGAATTTCTCATCGCGAATCAGGCGGGCAAACTTGCGCGAGCCCGACACGTTGCATCGCTCGCCAATATTTACAAAATTAGTTTCGGGCGTGATCGTCACCGGCTCCAGCCCGCTAAAACGCGTCAATTCGTCGTTCTTTTGTTTAATATGCGGCTCGGAAGCAGCGGCAATCCCGGCAAACTTCCGGATATGGTCGGGTGTAGTTCCACAACAGCCACCTATGATGTTCACAAAGTGATTGTCCAGGAAATCTTTCACTTGCTCAGCCATTTCCTCTGGTGTTTCGTCGTATTCGCCAAACTGATTGGGTAAGCCGGCATTGGGATACGCGCTGATGTAGAAAGGTGCTTTTTGAGCCATTTCTTCCAAATAGGGCCGCATATCTTTGGCACCCAGCGAGCAGTTCAGCCCGATGCTCAGCAAATCAATATGTCGCATCGAATTCAGAAACGCTTCCACCGTTTGGCCCGATAAGGTTCGTCCGCTCGCATCGGTTATTGTGCCTGAAACCATCACCGGTAAACGGATGCCGCGTCTTTCCAGTTCCTCTTCAATGGCAAACAAAGCGGCTTTGGCGTTCAGCGTGTCGAAGATCGTTTCCACCAGCAGCAGGTCCACACCGCCATCGAGCAAACCTTCAATTTGTTCGCGGTAGGCCTCTTTCACGCTGTCGAAGGTAGCCGCACGATATCCCGGATCATTCACATCGGGAGACAAAGACAAAGTTTTATTTGTTGGCCCCAACGCACCCGCCACGTATCGCGGTTTATCCTGATTTTTTTTTGTGAACTCATCGGCCACTTCACGCGCCAATTCGGCCGATGCCTTGTTCATGGCATACACCCATTTTTCGGTGTGGTAATCGGCTTGCGAAATGCGGTTGGCGTTAAACGTGTTGGTTTCAAGAATATCTGAGCCTGCATCCAGAAAGGCAGCGTGAATCTCACGAATGATATCCGGCCGAGTCAACGAAAGAAAGTCGTTGTTGCCGAACAGCTCATTCTTCATCTCCGTCATTTCTTCACTTCTGAAATCTTCCTCGGTCAACTGGTATTGCTGAATCATGGTTCCCATGGCTCCATCCAGCACCAACACCCTGCTTTTCAACTCTTCGCGTATATCTTTTTTTTGTATCATTTTCATCTATTTTATAGTGATCGGATGACTACGATCCATCTGATCACTTCTATTTCAGCCTAATATCTTCAATTCAAACTCGCCGCGAACCCCAATCTGGTCACCACAAACCAAAACGGCAGCCAGTATCTCCGGAACAATCTCCGTTCGATTTAACACGTTTTCCACATCAGCGGGCTTTTTAATCCGGTTGGCAAAGCCCGTGGTTAATGCATCGGAAAGCGCTGCTTCCTTGCAAGCGATCATTACCGCATCGGCTTTCCCATACTCCATTGGCGAGCGGTCAGCCTGTGTGAACGTACCAATGCCAAGAGGTGTTTGTTCAGGCAGAATTTCCATCCCGCCCATACCCGACAAGGGCGATTCGCCGGCAAAAATACTCAGGACCAAAGGATTTTGAAGCTTCACAAACAATTTTCCGCCGTTCTCAACAACCAACTCCCCAAGGGAAAAGTTTTCTAAAAGTTCGCGCCCAACAGTTTCGCTCAGCAAACCACCAACGGCAGCCATTGGCCCAACGCCCGCCTTTTCGCCTGCAGCAGCCAGTTGCCGGATCGTTACAGGCGCGTCTTCCTCCACCGAACAAGGTTTCAGGCTTTTTTTGAAGATGGGATTTGCGGTTCCATAAGCTTCCAGTTCGTCCAAAATCGACTTCAGGATAGCTAAAGCCACGTCAGCCATTTCGTTCTGAAAAGCAGCCGGGTCAACACCAATCCATAAATCAGCTGTTTGATGCCGAATGACAAACGAATGAAAACGTTCGTTGGAAAAACTGTTACGGTATGTTCTGGGTTCCAATAGCATGCTGATTTCTACGATTATTTGAATACTGTTGTTTGTATTTCAGAAGTTTAAATCCTGAATACAGGATTCTTTCAATGATTAAAAAAAGGGGGGTTGGAGGGAAAGTTTTTTGCGCTTATCAGCGCATGCAGCTATTCGAAAAATATCGACAGCTTACCAGAAAAAGGGTACTGCTTTGTATGTTCACTCGTTCCATTTTTGTCAGTTATACCGGTGACTGAGCTTCCGGATTCATTTTAATCATCGCAAAAAAACAGGATTCATGGATGATTTGCTGCAAATGTAGTGTCAAAACTGATAAATATCAAGAATCTGGGCACTTTGAGTTAAAATCAGTTGAAATAACAAATCATTTCAACCAAATCATTTCAAAAAGCAAGCAATGAATTTTACATTTAGTGGTAAATTGGTACGACAAAAGATTCAACAATTAAGAACGAATAGCCAAAAAGAATATCGCTATGAACGTCCAAAAGCAAATACTAGTCAAGCTTTCTCTGCTGATTTTAATCAGTGCTACCACCTTCTCATGCGACAATCAAACGAAAAAGGAGGAATCGGACGATGAAGGTTTTGTTCCTGTTTTTGATGGCAAAACCCTTGATGGATGGCAAGGAGACTCCACCTATTGGCGAGTTGAAGATGGCAGTTTGGTCGGCGAAATTACACCATCAACAATTTTGAAGCGCAATACATTTGTCATATGGCAGGAAGGGTCGCCCGAGAATTTTGAGTTAAAACTGGAATACCGAATCAGCGAACGGGGAAACAGTGGCATAAACTACCGAAGCGAAGAAGTCGAAGGAGTTCCTTTTGCCTTGCGAGGTTACCAATTCGATCTGGATGGCACGAACCGCTACACAGGCCAAAACTACGAAGAACGTGGTAGAACAACCTTGGCATATCGTGGACAGATTGTCGTTTTAAACGAGTTGGAAGATTCTCTTTTGAACCAACCTTTAAGCGCCTTCATTGAAAACAATGTCTGGACAAAGTCGGAAGTAACCGGCTCACTCGGAAGTACGGATGAATTAAATGTCAACATTAAAAGTGGTGACTGGAATATGTGCCACCTGGTTGTGAACGGTAACCGCATGAAACATTACGTGAACGGGGTTCTGATGAGCGATGTCACCGATCATGACTCAAAAAACCGAAAGTTAAATGGGTTGATTGGAGTTCAGGTGCATGTTGGGCCACCCATGAAAGTCGAGTTCCGCAACATCCGGCTAAAAATCCTCTAAAATCGCGCTGCAAAACTTCCATCAAGATAAAATCACGCATGAATGGCTTTCCTGTGGATTTCATCATACAATTTCTTTCCTCATCGAAAATCTGCTACTTTTGCAGCCATGATTACCGAAATCAGTATCGATAGCTTTTATACCCAGCATCATCGACTTCCAATGATTGACGTGCGTTCGCCCGGTGAGTTTGAGAAAGGCCATATCACCGGAGCTACGAATATTCCTTTATTTTCGAATGAGGAGCGGGCCCATGTGGGGACGGTTTACGTGCAGCAGTCCAAAGAAAAAGCTGTTGAACTGGGTTACCGGTATGTCAATCCCAAGCTGGATCGGTTTATTGCTGAAAGTCGGAAAGTAGCGCCAAAATCAGCTGTTGCAGTCCATTGCTGGCGCGGAGGAATGCGAAGTCACGCCTTTGCGGAGCACCTTCACCAAAACGGTTTTCAGGAAGTGTATGTGATCACCGGGGGCTACAAGGCTTTTCGGAATCATGTACTTAGCTTCTTCGAACAGCCTTTCCGGTTAAGAATTTTGGGCGGCTACACCGGAAGCGGAAAGACCTTTGTTCTGAAACAACTGAAGAAACTGGGACAGCAGGTGATTGATCTGGAAGGAATTGCCCATCACAAAGGCTCGGCTTTTGGCTCCATTGGCGAAATGGAACAGCCTACAGTAGAGCAATTCGAGAACAGCCTATTTGAACAGTTTCGCCAGCTAAATCTACAGAACCCCATCTGGCTGGAGGATGAGAGCCACAACATTGGCCATGTAAAAATTCCGATGCCTCTCTTCCGGCAAATACGCCAGCAAGTCGTTTATTTCATTCAAATTCCAAAAGAACAGCGGGCACGACACCTGGTTAACGAATATGCTCCGTTTGGAAACGACCGACTGGCATGGGCCATTAACGGCATTGCCAAGCGCCTTGGTGGCCAAAATGTACAGCGGGCACACGAACTTTTAAGAGAAAACAATTTTTATGAAGTGGCTTTACTGGCCCTGCAATATTACGATAAAGCCTACACGCGTGGCGTGGAAGACCGCAATCCGGAGCTGGTCTTCAGAATTCCGCTGGCTGACATGAATCATCTAAAGAATGCCCAATCAATCATCAAATTTGTTGAAAAACATGAACAACATCAAACTCACACAATATAGTCACGGTGCGGGCTGTGGTTGCAAAATATCGCCCAAAGTACTCAGTTCCATTCTTCAAACCAACTTAGCTCCTTTTGAAAGCCGCAATTTACTGGTTGGCAACGACAGTCGCGATGATGCTGCGGTGTACGACATGCAGGACGGGACAGCCATCATTAGCACCACCGACTTTTTTATGCCCATTGTGGATGATCCTTTCACCTTTGGAAAGATTGCCGCAGCCAACGCCATCAGCGATGTGTATGCCATGGGTGGAAAACCGCTGCTGGCCATTGCTATTCTGGGATGGCCGATCAATAAACTGGCACCTGAGATTGCTCAACGAGTACTTGAAGGCGGGCGTGAAACCTGTATGGAAGCTGGTATTCCGCTGGCGGGAGGCCACAGCATCGACAGCCCCGAGCCCATTTTCGGACTTGCAGTCACCGGCCAGGTATCCATCAGTCAGTTAAAGCGAAACGACACCGCCACGGAAGGATGTGTTTTGTTGCTGACCAAGCCGCTGGGGGTGGGAATCCTTTCAACCGCTCAAAAAAATGGCAAACTTAAGGCTGAACACAACCACATTGCGCCCGAATCGATGATGAAACTAAATCAAGTTGGATTAGATCTGGCACCCATTTCGGGCGTAAAAGCCATGACCGATGTGACCGGATTTGGACTTTTGGGACATTTAACCGAGTTGTGCGAAGGCAGCAGACTTTCCGCTGAAATTGAACTGGAAAAGGTACCCCGCTTTGCCGAAGTACAGGAATACATTGACTTGGGTTGTATTCCTGGCGGAACGCACCGCAACTGGGACAGCTACGGAACAAAAATCAAGCTAAAAAACGATAGCGACAAATTACTTCTGTGCGACGCGCAAACCAGTGGCGGATTGCTTTTGGCTGTTGAAGTTGACGCATTGGCTCAAGTGACCGCAATTTTAGCAAAAAACAAGCTCAACACAACGGTTTTTGGGCGTTTAACTGTGCCAAAAGAGGAATTAATAAGGGTGGTTTGATTTGATCGATCAAGCGGTTGAAACCGCCAGATCGATAGCCACTAATAATACTCAGCCAAGCCTTCCGGAATCAATTCATAGGTCATCATCTGCTGAATGGCGTCGTCATAGGATTCCTCAAAGGCGACATCATTTTCGATGAACTGTTCAAGCAGGTCCAGTTTTTTTGCATCCAGTTCGATCGGCAAAGCCGCCGGACGACGTTCTACCACCACTTCCTTTTCATCGTTGAGCTGAATGGTTTGAAACACATTTAAACCGGTTTCCTGCGGAAAAATATGACTGACATGATATTCCAGCAGAATCGGTAAATCCAGTTCTTTCACTTCATCCAAAATGTAATGATGAAAACTCAGCTCCTGCCGCTGCTCGTCAAAAAAGGCGAGCTGTTGTTCAACCAACGACTCCATTTCGGATCGGATGGCTGTTTTTCTTTCAGAAGGAATTTTAACAAACAGCCTTCGGATGAAGCCATTATCCGTAATTCTCTCCCAGGGTTTTACCACGATTGGCGCGTGTTTCTTACGATTGGCCGATTTCTGGTGTCGGTTTTTATAAACAAACGAGCAATAGTTAACCGGCAGTTTCAGGCCTTCATCCAAGGCAAACTGAATCAAACGCAGAGCCGTTAGTTCCGAATCCAAAACCGTTACTTTTTCACCATGTGCATACGTGTAGTCGAATTCTACCAACTGGTTGAAATTGTATGGGGTAAGCCGCATTTGATGAAAATTGACATGGTCGACGCCCAGCTCATCCAGCTCGCGGAGTTTTCCTTTCAGAAGTTCTTCCTCATGCGGAACCGCTGGAATTTCAACTGTTACGACAGGAATTTGTCCAATGGCCAATCTGATTTTGCCGGTTTTATATTCAGTGGCACCAATATCAAACCGCATTTCATCCAATCCGGCCAGTTTGAAGGCTTCAACCTTTTCAGGAGTCAGCAAAATGCCATTGGTGTAGAGCCAAACATACACTTCATCTCCAAAAGCTGCTTTCACCGCCTGCACGAAAGCGAGGCTTTTTTCAAACGAAATGAGCGGTTCTCCACCTGATATGCTCACTCCTTTAAAGCCAAACTTACGAATGTAATCCACGTACGTTTTCGGCTCATCAAAAACGAGCGTATTGGTTTCGGGTTGGGCCAAATCAGTCTGCTGCGTGGGACAATAAAAGCACTTCCCGTTGCACAGGTTGTTGATAAAAAGACAAGACCACTGCCCTGCTCCACAAAGTTGACAACCCTTTGAAAGTTTTGTCACATCTACTTTAGTGTCATGAAATCCCCACTTGACCCTGCTTTCAATGGCCGACAAAATTGTCTGTCGTTCCTGCATAGCAGTCGCTGCTTCTTCCGGTGAAGGAAATTTCAAATAGTTGTATTTCACCTGGTACTCCTCCTGATTCCTCAGCAGGTGCCGCTCTTTTAAAGGCGTTAACCTATTCATTCAAAACATCAAATAACTGGCGGCAAATATAGTCTCAAAATGCATTGAAAAAACAAGCGATCGTGTTTTTATCTTCCCCTTATCAATCAAACAAATACCGCTTAAAATTGTCTGAGTAATAAAGCCTTTTAGGATGAATAGCATGCGTTTCAGAATTGAAAAAGACACCTTGGGTGAGATTCGTGTTCCTACAGATCGGTACTGGGGAGCCCAAACCCAACGGTCCATCATGAATTTCCCGATTGGTCCGGCAGCCAGTATGCCTATCGAAATCATTCACGCTTTCGGCTACCTGAAAAAAGCAGCGGCGATAACAAACCATCAGCTGGGTGTTCTTTCCGAAGAAAAGAAAAAACAAATTGTAGCGGTTTGCGACGAGATTATTACCGGCGAGCTAGATGATCAGTTTCCACTGGTGGTTTGGCAAACCGGATCTGGAACGCAGTCTAACATGAATGTCAATGAAGTGATTTCGAACCGGGCGCACGTTTTGGCCGGGAATCGGTTGGGCGAAGGAAAACCACACATTCATCCCAACGACGATGTCAACAAATCGCAATCATCAAACGACACCTTTCCTACCGCCATGCACATTGCAACATACAAAAACCTGGTGGAACACAGCATTCCGTCAATTGAACGACTTCGGGATACTTTGGAGGAAAAATCCACAGAAATGATGGAGGTGGTAAAAATTGGCCGGACCCACTGGATGGATGCGACACCGCTAACTTTGGGTCAGGAGTTTTCGGGCTATGTTTCGCAACTGAATCATGGGCTGAAGGCGCTAAAAAATACACTTCCGCATCTTTCGGAGTTGGCTTTGGGAGGTACCGCAGTTGGCACCGGATTAAACACCCCGGAAGGTTACGCAGAAAAAGTGGCCTCCACCATCGCCGAATTGACCGGATTGCCTTTTGTAACTGCGGAAAACAAATTTGAATCGCTTGCTGCACATGATGCCTTGGTTGAATCGCACGGCGCTTTAAAACAACTGGCTGTCAGCTTAATGAAAATTGCGAACGACATCCGATTGCTGGCGTCGGGGCCACGAAGCGGCATTGGAGAAATCACCATTCCTGCCAACGAGCCCGGCTCGTCCATCATGCCCGGAAAGGTGAACCCCACACAGGTGGAAGCACTGACGATGGTTTGCACGCAGGTGATGGGCAATGATACAACGATTTCGATAGCGGGCTCCAACGGGCACTTTGAGCTGAACGTTTTTAAGCCAGTCATGGTGAACGCATTTTTACAATCTGCCAACTTGTTGGGTGATGCCTGCAAATCTTTCCATGACAATTGTGTCATTGGAATCGAACCAAATTCGGCACGAATCGAAGACCATCTGAATAATTCGCTTATGCTCGTTACAGCACTGAATCCGCTACTGGGTTACGAAAACGCAGCGAAGATCGCCAAAAAGGCACATGCCGAAAATACAAGCTTAAAAACCGCTGCAATCAGTCTTGGCCTGTTGACTGAACAGCAGTTTGACGAGTGGGTGAACCCGAAAAAGATGGTGGGAAAGTAAGAATATTGAAAACCATAATGCTTGCGCGTAAGCAGGATATCCCGTATCAATCACTGATTAAAATGTTTTTGAAAGACCGCCTAAACGAAGAGCTGCGACACTCAAGATAAGACTTTCAGTTGTTGCAAAGAAATTTTCTACCTTTGCAAAAATTTCCCGAATCAATGGAAAATCAGCTACAGATCTACAATACATTAAGTCGCAAAAAAGAAGTTTTTAAACCGCTTCACCCGGGCAAGGTTGGCTTGTATGTTTGCGGCCCAACAGTTTATGGCAAAGCTCACCTTGGCCATGCCCGTCCTGCAGTGACTTATGACCTGCTGTTTCGCTATCTGAAACACATTGGTTACAAAGTTCGCTACGTGCGCAACATAACCGATGTGGGGCACCTGGCCAACGATTCGGATGAAGGCGAAGATAAAATTGCTAAAAGAGCCCGTTTGGAGGAACTGGAGCCGATGGAAATTGTTCAGATTTACACCAACGATTACCATAAAAACATGCAACAGCTCAATGTGCTTCCGCCCAGCATTGAGCCCCGCGCGACCGGACACATCATTGAACAGATTGAAACTGTTGAAAAAATTCTGGCTGCAGGCTACGCCTACGAAAGTAATGGTTCCGTTTATTTTGATGTGGAAAAATATGCCAAAGATTACCCGTATGGCGAACTCTCGGGGCGAAAAATTGACGATTTGCAAGCCAATACCCGCCAACTGGATGGGCAAGATGAAAAGCGTTCGTCGCTCGATTTTGCAATCTGGAAGAAAGCCGCACCAGAACACATCATGCGCTGGCCATCCAAATGGAGCGATGGTTTTCCGGGCTGGCACGTGGAATGTACTGCCATGAGCTGCAAGTACTTGGGCGAAACCTTTGACATTCACGGTGGTGGAATGGACCTGACTTTCCCGCATCACGAAGCAGAAATTGCCCAGGCTAAAGCGGCCCACGGGCACGATGCTGTGCGCTACTGGATGCACAACAACATGATTACCCTGAATGGCCAAAAGATGGGTAAGTCGCTTGGAAATGCCATTTCGCTCGATGATTTTTTCACCGGAAATCATCCCTTGCTCGAAAAAGCTTACCAGCCGATGACCATCCGGTTTTTTATGCTGATGGCCCATTACCGAAGTACGCTCGACTTTTCAAATGAAGCATTGCAAGCTGCTGAAAAAGGTATGGAACGCCTCTTGACTGCCATTAACACTTTGGAAAAACTGGAAACAAAGGATACATCATCAGTCGACATCAACGAACTGAAAACCAAGTGTTATCAGGCTATGGATGATGACTTGAACAGCCCCATTGCCATTGCCCACCTTTTTGACGGTGTGAGAATGATCAATTCCATTGCCGATGGAAAAGCCACCATCTCGAGTAAGGATTTGGAACAACTTAAAAATTTGTATTCCACTTTTCTGTTCGATTTATTTGGCCTTCATAAACACGATGAGCAATCGAATACGAATACTGAACCTTATAGGCATGCCATCGATTTATTGCTTCAACTGCGTCTGGAAGCCAAGTCCAATAAGGACTGGGCTACCGCGGATAAAATCCGTGACGAACTGGCTAAACTTGGATTTGTGGTGAAAGATACCAAAGATGGCTTTAGCTGGGAATTGAAATAAACATGATAATCATTCTTTCTTTTCGAATGAAATAGCTCTAAATTGCTTCTTCCAATTCAAAACAAATTATGAAGGCAATTGTAAAAAGCAAACCCGAACGTGGCCTTTGGATGGAGGAAGTTCCGATACCAAAAGTTGGTCACAACGATGTCTTAATTAAGATAAAAAAAGCCGCAGTTTGTGGTACCGATTTACACATTTACAAATGGGACGAATGGGCCCGTAACACCATCAAAACACCCGTAATTATTGGGCATGAATACATGGGCGAAGTGGTCGAAACCGGAATGGAAGTGGACCGGGTTCATGTGGGCGAACGGGTGACGGTTGAAGGTCATATTTCCTGCGGATTTTGCCGCAACTGCCGACGGGGCCGCCAACACATTTGCGATCACACGATAGGTATTGGAGTTCAGCGCGATGGCGGCTTCGCAGAATATATTGTGGTGCCGGCTAAAAACGTGCTGAAAGTTGACGCCCAAATTCCGGATGAGCTCATGGCCATTATGGATCCGCTAGGCAACGCCACGCACACAGCCCTCTCCTTTCCGCTTTTGGGCGAAGATGTGTTAATCACCGGCATTGGCGGCCCAATTGGAGCCATGGCCACCGCCGTTTGCAAATTTGCCGGAGCCCGCAACGTGGTGGGAACCGATTTAAGTCCCTTCCGTCGTGATTTGGCGCGCAAAATGGGAGCCACCAAGGTCATCGATCCCACCGAAGAAAGCGTCCGTGAAGCCATGGGCAGCCTCGGGATGGTTGCCGGATTTGATATTGGGCTGGAATGTAGCGGGTCGCCAATCGCCTTTAATGATATGGTTGAAAACATGTACAACGGCGGCAAAATTTCATTGCTTGGACTTCTTCCCAAAAACACACAAATCAATTGGAGTAAATTGATTTTCAAAGGGCTTACACTAAAAGGAATTTATGGCCGTGAAATGTACGAAACCTGGTATCATATGGAAATGATGCTCACTTCCGGCCTGAATATCATGCCTGTAATTACCCATCGTATGAAAGCCGAAAATTTTCAGGAAGCCTTCGACATTATGGAAGAAGGAAACTGCGGGAAGATTATTTTGGATTGGGAATAAAATTTGCTTGTCACCATTAAAAAGAGGATCGAATTTCAATTGAAGTCCGATCCTCTTTTTTTCAGTAATTATTCCACGTGGAACGTTTCGCTCACACATCCAGTTCAACCCATACCGGACAATGATCTGAATGAACCACATCAGACAAAATGCCCGCGGCTACAACCTTTGATTTCAAAGGTTCGTTCAACATGTGATAATCAATTCGCCAGCCCTTATTCCTGGCACGCGATCCGGCGCGGTAGCTCCACCACGAATAATGATGCGGATCAGCAACAACTTCGCGAAAGCTGTCGCAATAACCATCGTCCACAAACTGCTGAAACCACTCCCGTTCTTCGGGCAGAAAGCCGGAGGTATTTTGCTGCTTTTCCGGGTTATGAATATCAATCCACAAACGACAAATGTTGTAATCGCCTGAAATAACCAAACTGGGCCGCTCTCTGCGTAGGTCGTTCAGATAAGCGTGAAAATCGGACAGAAAATCCATTTTAAACGCCTGTCTGGGCCCTCCGGTAGTTCCTGAGGGAAAATACACGCTGATAACGCTTAAATCCGCAAAATCAGCTCTTATCACCCTTCCTTCTGTATCATACTTGGTGTTACCCATGCCGTAGATTACCTGATCCGGCTTCTCCTTACTAAGAATAGCCACTCCACTATAGCCTCTTTTGATAGCCGAATGAGCATAAATCTGGTAGCCCATCGCTTGAAAAGCCTCCTCGCTCATCTGTCCAGGCTGTGCCTTGGTTTCCTGCAAGCACACAACATCTGGATTTTCCAATGATAACCAGTCAAGAAAGCCTTTACTTAAAGCGGCACGAATGCCATTAACATTATAACTTAAAATACGTTTCACTATTTTTTTCTTACTTTTGAATTAGAATACAGATCGAAAGATAAACATTCTTCACTCAAAAATTTAAGATTTGAACAAAGGAATCGTCATAAAATCTACCGGGAGCTGGTACTCGGTGAAGTCTGAAAACGGCGACATTGTGGCATGCACAATCAAAGGTAATTTTCGTTTAAAGGGCATAAAAAGTACCAATCCGATTGCCGTTGGCGATCATGTTGAATTTAGATTGGCTGAAAAGGAATCAGAAGACAACACAAATATTATCAATGGCCTGATAACTAACATTATAGAAAGAAAGAACTATATTATTCGGAAATCTCCAAACTTGTCTAAACAGTCGCACATTATTGCTTCAAATATTGATGAATCGTTTTTAGTGGTCACCATAAACTATCCCATTACCACCGCCACCTTCATCGATCGCTTTTTAGTGTCGGCTGAAGCATACCGCATTCCTTGCTCCTTAATTTTCAACAAAATCGATCGATACAATCACGAACAGACCAGACAAATGGATGCGATGATTGAATTGTATGAAAAGATTGGTTACCGTTGTCTGAAAACTTCAACCAAAAAAAATATTGGCATCAATACACTTAAAAGCTGGATGAAAAATAAAACCAATGTTTTTGCGGGTCACTCCGGTGTAGGAAAATCGACTTTGATTAATACAATTGAACCAGGACTAAATTTGAAAACGAAGGAGATCTCGGATTATCATCAAACCGGAAAACACACGACAACCTTTTCTGAAATGTTTGAACTGAGTTTCGGCGGTTACATTATTGACACACCCGGGATCAAAGGTTTTGGTGTTTTGGAGATGGAGAAAGAAGAGATTTCACATTATTTTCCTGAAATGTTCAAGCTTCTCGAAAAATGCCAGTACTACAATTGTACCCATACCCATGAACCAGGTTGTGAGGTGAAAAAATATGTCAATGAAGGAGAAATTGCCGACAGCCGTTATTTTTCGTACCTCGGCCTACTAAACACCGATGACAAGTATCGAAATTGAGCTAGATTGAATTGAACTTTGATGTCCCAAATTTCGCAAAATATCTTCCTCAAAAATCTGTTTTTCAGTGCTTTAATTTATAAAAATCGAATATTTTAACCGCCTTAGAATCGCCTATTTCGTTAGCCACCGTCTGGTAGGCTTGATTTTTTAAATTCTCAACGCTCTTAAATCGCTTCAGAAGCGTTTGAATGGTCTTCTCTCCTATTCCCGGAATTTCTTCCAACTCCGACTTGATAAAATTCTTCGATCGCAGCTGGCGGTGAAAAGTGATTCCAAATCTGTGCGCTTCGTCACGCGCAAACTGAATTACTTTTAGACTCTCCGAAGTTTTGTCGAGGTAAAGCGGCACCGAATCGCCTGGAAAAAATATTTCCTCGAGTTTTTTCGCAATTCCAATAATAGCGATTTTTCCACGGAGACTCAATTTTTCCAGCGCATTCAAAGCCATTCCTAATTGTCCTTTTCCCCCATCAATAATAATTAATTGCGGCAAGCTTTTGTCTTCTTCCAACAAACGTTTGTATCGGCGGTAAACAATTTCTTCCATGGAAGCGAAATCGTTGGGTCCTTCAACCGTTTTTACATGATAATGGCGATATTCCTTTTTTGCAGGCTTTCCATTTTTAAAAACTACACAAGCTGCAACAGGATTTGAGCCCTGCAGATTAGAGTTGTCAAAACATTCGATTTGAACCGGTAATTCCTTCAACTGAAGATCTCTCTTTAAAGTTTCCAAGATCCGCTTGGTGTTGTCTTTTGGCTTGGCTAAAATATGTTGCTTTTCTTTTTCAAGCCTAAAATATTTCGCATTCCGTAACGACAAGTCCAACAGTTTTTTCTTGTCTCCCCGCTCGGGCACTTTGAACCTCACATTTTCCAGTTCAAATTCGGGTTGAAAAGGAACCAGTAGTTCACGCGCGTTTGAGAAAATCTTTTGACGAATATCAACAATCGCGTATTGCAGCAATTCCTCTTTTGACTCATCCAAAGCTTTTCTGATTTCAGTAGTGTACGTTTGCACAATCGCCCCATTAATTACTTTCAGGTAATTGACAAAAGCCGCTTTCTCAACCATATCAATCGAAAACACATCCACATCGGTTATTGTCGAGCTCACAACAGTGGATCGGTTTTGAAATTTTTCGAGAATTTGCAGTTTTTCTTTTACCGAATTGGCATCTTCGAACTTAAATTTTTCGGCATATTGTTGCATCAAATCGCGCAAATATTTAATGACAATCGCGATATTTCCCTTCAAAATATCGCGTATTTCGAAAATGTATTCGTTATAATCCTCTTCCGTTTGGTTCCCCTCGCAAGGCCCCAGACAATTCCCGATGTGATATTCGAGACAGACTTTTGTCTTGCCAGCTTCAACATTCTCTTTTGAGAGATTGTATTTACACGTTCTGAGTTTATACAGTTTGCGAAACAAATCCAATAAAGTGCGCACGGTGACAACCGAAGTGTAAGGACCGAAATACTGCGACCCGTCTCGGATGACATTCCGGGTTAAAAAAACACGAGGAAAACGCTCATTTTTGATGACAATCCAAGGGTAAGTTTTATCGTCTTTTAATCGAATATTATACCTGGGTTGATACTTTTTAATCAGATTATTCTCCAACAAAAGTGCATCCTGCTCCGTCTCAACCACCAGGTGCTTGATGTCCGCAATGGATCGGACGAGCAAGGCAGTTTTTCGATTTTCATGGTTTTTTGAAAAATAGGAAGCAACCCTCTTCTTGAGATTTTTAGCTTTGCCAACGTAAATAATTTTACCCGCCTCATCAAAATACTGGTAAATTCCCGGCTTGCCTGGCAGGACTGAAACCTGCTTTTTTAATGCCTCGATATTCCTATTTACTGCTGAATATTTCAATTGAAAAAGCCAAGTTAATATTCAACCAAGGTGTGGGTTTCGTAGTTTGAAAGCAGTTCTTTCTTCCCGTTTTCGATGAATTTGAGGTCACAGATAAATGAGAAATAGACTTTCTTGACATTCATTTTTTCAACCAAATTAAGAGCCGCCAAAGCAGTTCCTCCAGTAGCTAAAAGATCATCATGAATCAATACCACATCATCTTCAGTCAAGGCGTCTTTATGTATCTCAATCGTATCTGATCCGTACTCCAGCTCATACGATTCGGCCACGGTTTCGGCAGGCAATTTTCCTTTTTTCCGAATGGGAACGAAGCCAGCATTCAATAAATATGCAGCAGCTCCACCCACAATAAATCCGCGCGATTCAAGGGAAACAATTTTTGTAATTCCCTTATTTTTGAAGTTTTCATGGACCTGATTTACCACTTCATTGAATGCACCAGGATCTTTCAGCAGAGTTGTAATATCTTTAAAACTAACTCCCTTTACCGGATAGTCCGGTACTTCTCTAATGATTTCTCTTAAATTCATAGTTGATTTTAATTTGTTGTTCCACGTGGAACATTAACGACCCAGCATCACCAAAAGCACATTAATATCCGACGGATTCACCCCGGAAATCCGACTCGCCTGCCCGATTGTCTTTGGTTTAATCTTAGTCAATTTCTGCCTCGCCTCCGTAGAAATCGTGTGTATCTTTTCGTAGTCAAACTTATCTTCGATGTTAATATCTTCGAGTCTCTTAAACTTATCGGCCATCAACTTTTCACGTTCAATATATCCAGAATATTTAATCAGAATTTCCGCCGATTCAATAATCTCTTCGTACCGATCTGCTGGTATTCTTTCAAGCATTTTCCTAAACGGCGTTACCGGCTCAATCACATCAAATATCGAAATTTGAGGCCGGGCAATAACATCTTTCAACTTCAACCCTTGCTTCAGCGGCGTTGTATTTTTCGAAACAAGCAATTCATTAATGTACTCTGGTTTGATCGAAAAATTTGAAACAAACTCTATAATATCATCGCGCAACTTGACCTTTTCTTCAAGCAATGACATCCGCTTTTGTGACGCCAATCCCAACTCAAATCCTCGTGGCGTTAACCTGGCATCAGCATCGTCCTGTCGCAACAAAATACGGTACTCAGCCCGCGAAGTGAACATCCTATAAGGCTCATCGACGCCTTTAGTGACCAAATCATCAATCAAAACTCCAATATAAGCCTCATCCCTGCCCAATACAAATTCAAGCCCGTCATGGGCCTTTAAATGCGCATTAATACCAGCTATTATTCCTTGCGCCGCCGCTTCTTCATACCCAGTCGTTCCGTTAATCTGTCCTCCGAAATAGAGATTTTTAATAAACTTGGTTTCCAGGGTATGAAACAGTTGTGTTGGATCGAAATAATCGTATTCGATCGCATAGCCCGGTCGATAGATTTTCGCATTCTCCAATCCTGAAATCAGCCGCAAAGCTTCGTACTGAACCTGCCACGGCAAAGAGGAAGAAAAACCGTTCAAATAATATTCATGAGTGGTTTCACCTTCCGGCTCCAGAAAAAGCTGGTGCTGCTGTTTCTCCGCAAATGTAATCAGTTTTGACTCTATACTTGGGCAATATCGCGGTCCCGTACTTTGAATCGTTCCATCATACATGGGAGATTCATCAAACCCTTGTTCCAAAACCTCGTGAACTTCCGGAGAAGTGTGCGTAATCCAGCAGCTGCGTTGCCTAAGTTCAGACTTCACATCTGGCAAATAGGAAAACTTATAGTGCCCCTCATCCCCTTTTTGCTCGATCAACTTTGAAAAATCGATTGACCTCCCATCTATACGGACCGGGGTACCAGTTTTCAGCCGCCCGGTTTTAAAGCCAGCAGCAGCTAACTGATCGCTGATGAAATAAGAAGCTGACTCCCCTATTCGACCGCCCTCCATTTTTGATTGCCCAATGTGCATCAAACCATTCAGAAAGGTACCATTTGTCAAAATCACGGTTTTAGATTGAAACTCCACACCAATCTTCGTCTTCACGCCCTTGACAACTCCATTTTCAATGATCAAATGAATGACTGCATCCTGCCAGAGATCCAAATTATCGGTATTCTCCAAAATTGTCCGCCAGTATTCTGAAAACCGAAAGCGATCATTTTGTACGCGCGGACTCCACATCGCTGGTCCTTTTGAGCGGTTCAACATTCGAAATTGAATGCCGGAACGATCAGCCACAATTCCGGTATGACCGCCTAGCGCATCAATCTCGCGCACAATTTGTCCTTTAGCAATCCCACCAATAGCAGGGTTGCAGGACATCTGTGCGTACTTGCCCATATCCATGGTTATTAATAAGGTTTTCGATCCCAATTTGGCAGCCGCCGTCGCAGCTTCGCAACCGGCATGACCTCCTCCCACAACAATTACATCATAAAACGGTAATATCATCATCAAAAAAATTAGAGGGCAAAATTAATAGAAAAGCTTAAAACAGAAAAACTTAAGGTCACCCAAACAAAAACCTTTTTCTCCTAACCTAATGACGGCGCGATATAACTCCGGAACACAAAATGCCCCGCCATATCTTCGTTCAATAATCAAGCAGATACGTGTCTTCTTTCGTAGTCATCAGCTCTTTTTCCTCAGGCTCCTTATCCTTATAGCCCAACAAATGTAAAACACCGTGAATAACAATTCTGTTTAGCTCGTTTAAAAAACTCACTCCAAAAGTAGCAGCGTTCTCCCTCACCCGATCAACACTAATAAAAATATCCCCAGATATCAGATCGCCTTCCACGTAATCAAAGGTGATGATATCCGTGTAATAATCATGATCTAAATATTGCCTATTAATTTCCAGCAGATAGTCATCACTGCAAAAAATAAACGTAATATCGCCGGGTTGACTCCCTTCTTTTGAAATTGTATTTTTAATCCATTTTTTGGATTTTGGTAGGTCCAGTTGAAATTCTTCAATTTCCTCAAAGTAAAAGTTGATGCTCACGACTCAGTTTAAATTTGATTTTTACCAACGATCCATTATTCACAAACTCAACATCATCTGCCAAATTCCTAATAATGAATATTCCCCTTCCTCTTTCATTTTTTATGTTACCTGCTTCAGTCGGGTCTGGTATCTCATGCACATCAAAACCAACGCCTTCATCTTCGATTTCAATACAAATGCTATTTCTATCATACTCCACCCTAATTTCCACCAATTTGTTAATATCATGCCCATTTCCATGTGAAATCGCATTATTAGTTGACTCACAAACACTTAAAATAACAGCTCCAAATACCGTTTCAGGAAGCCCTGCGTCGGCCAAAAATGAATGCATGAACCGCTCAACATCATACAAGTAGGTTAGATGAGATGGTATAGTGAGTCTTCTTTTCAATTTTCCTTTCTTAAATTATTGATATAATCGCGATACTTCCGATCGTAAAAAATTCTAAGTTGGTAATTATTTCTTTCAATAACATCCATGAATTCTTTTTCTTGCTGTTTATACTCAAAAAACTCAATTGGGTTACTGTAAAAAGTCTCATCAACCGTCCTCGACTCCCGTTCATCTTCCACATCTCGCTCCATCTCAGCCATCTCCGCCTGAAGTAATTTGTTGAGTATTAAATTATGCCGACTAATCATCGCACTTGTGATTTCCTTATTGGCCAAATCCACGTTATTTTGCTCAAGCAATTGATTAATTTGTTTCAATTGCTCTTTGGCCGAGCTCCCCACACCAGAATTCATCATCAACTCCCTAACCATTTGTTGCATCATCTCCTGCTGTGCCAAGGTTTTGCCAATCTGTTCACTCATCCGCCCGGATTCTCCATTCTTCATTTGCTCGATCATCTGCTGCAACTGTTCTTTCAAATTTTTTTGAGCATCTTTAAGCATATTTAAACTACTTCCTTCACCCGGTTTATCGCATTGTTGATCGCCGGGCATTGAACTAGCCATTTGCTTCTGCAGGTTCTCCAACGCTTCGTTTAAAAACAAAGCCATATTATTTGCCGCAGTCATTGCCATTTGCTGATGACTTACCGCAGTGCCAAATCTACTTTCCACGAGTTCACTTAAAGCCCGGTCCATCGAAAAATCGAGCTTTTCCAATTCCTTTATAACCACGTTTCCAATCTCCGGCGTCCGTTTAGCTACCGCGTACAAAGAATCCTTAACAACACCACTTTGCTTTATGAGCCGATCTTGATCTACACGAACCCTTGACAATCGCGGGTCACTTTCACTGATGCCACGAATTTCATCATGCAGCATTTCCTGCCTTAACGACAAGTAAACCAGGTTATCCAAAATCTGTTGCAAATCGCGGATGTTTTCCATGCTCTGCCTCTGCTGATTCATGGCTAACATTTGGTTTAAACCAAAGGACGCGTTCTCCAAACTTTTCGCGTTATGATCTATTTGTTCTACCGATCTATTTTTTCGCCGATCATTAAGCAACTCCTCAATCTCTTCATAATTCGAATCAATCTCTTCAAACTCATCGCCCATAGGATGCAAATTCATCGGCTTATCAAGCGACTCATTCAATTGCAAAGCGTCTCTCAAATCATCGCTGATCAACTTAAAATCTCCCCTATTCTCACGCTCCTTTTCCCTTGTCTCTTCAAATATTCGACTCTCATCGAGTTGACGCGCGTTCAATTCCTCCTTTTCCGCCAAATTAGCTAATCCATCGATCACATTCTCAATCTCTTGCTCTACTTTCATTCGTTTCAACATCTGAAGGTTCCGCTCCAACTGATTAGACAAATCATCCATCGACATATCTGAACGCTGAGACAATTCGTCAAATTTTGATTGATCAAACTCCTCAGCCAGATCATTAAATTCCTCGAAAAGCTTTTTCAATTCGTCATCAAAAACGTCTTGCAACAGACCTTCAATCTGCTTTTGTTTCTCAATCAATTCCGCCTTTTCTTCAGAAAAGGAATTTTTAAAACTATTCATATCAGCATTTTTCTGCTGAACCTTTTTTAGAATCTCTTCCAAACGATTCTTCTTATTTACAATCTCAGAAACCAATTGCTGCTTTTCCCAGCTCGAAGAGTTCTCACTTAAACTCCTAAACTTTAAATCTTCAATGCCCTTTTGAATTTCATTGGTTAACTCCATGCTTTCAACCATCAAATTTTCCAACGACCTAAAATTTTTATCGTCCAACTCCTCCAATTCCTCTCTCGAAGGAAACTTAAAATGGAACGTCTCAGAAACGGCTTCTTTATAATGATGAAAATAATCGTTGTCGCTAACTGAAAAATAATAATCTACCTGATCAGCAACACCCGCCAAGTCCTTAAAGTCATAGGTAAAATAAAAGTCTTGCTGATGTAAATTGTTCACCACGGGCAGTTCTATCAAACTATCGTTTTGATTGATAACCAAGTGATAAGCCAACTTATGAAAACCATAATCATCAGCAATGCTTCCTTTAAAGAAAAACCGGGTAAATTCAGCTGAATCACGTAACTGAACCACCTTAATTTCAGGGTACAAATCGGGAATGATCTCAATTGAAAAACTCAACAAATCCTCGTAATTAAAATGATCATTCTTTATTGATATTGAATAACTTAAATTAGTCTTAGCTACCGCATTAACCTGAAATTCATCCCCATCTTCGTCAACTTTAACTGGCTTTCCATCAACCCTAAAAATAAGCGAATCCGTATCAATCGCATGAAATACCCAGTTGATTTGAGAACCAAACGGAACCTCCAAATCACCTACCAAACGTTCTTTTCTGGTATCGAATCCCGTATAGGAGGGGGGAACAATCGTCACGGTGTAATCCAAAATCACCGGGGCAGCTAAAACCTCCACCAAATAACGCTCTGATTGATAGTCTAAGTCA
>TARA_R110002050_G_scaffold11037_1_pt1 | contig 27308 bp, 12 predicted proteins | sample TARA_R110002050 | Tara Oceans TARA_R110002050 (sample SAMEA4396988) | marine metagenome | biome: Polar Biome; feature: [DCM] deep chlorophyll maximum layer (ENVO:01000326); material: water (ENVO:00002006), including particulate matter (ENVO:01000060) such as... | depth 25 m
TAACGATTTTCATTTTCGGTTGTTTTTAATAAAATCAACCACGGCCGTGGTGATCTTGGTTAGTTGTTCATTGGTTAATTCTGTATGCATTGGAAGCGAGAATACACTCTGTACCAAAGATTCGGTAACAGGAAAACTTCCGTCCGTATAGCGATCATCGCGATATGCCGTTTGCATATGTAATGCCACAGGATAATAAATCATACAAGGAATTTCTTGGGCTTGAAGATAGTCAACTAAGGCATCTCTACCAATACCCCCGCTTAATTGCAAAGTATATTGATGAAAAACGTGAGTTGACTGCGCATCTCTAACCGGGGTTTTAATCTCAGGTACATCCGCAAAAGCCTTATCATAAAAGTCTGCCGCCGCGCGACGAGCATCACAATAAGTATCAAGATGCGGCAACTTACAACGAAGAATTGCAGCTTGAATGGAATCTAAACGCGAGTTTACGCCGATACGGTCGTGATAATAGCGCACTGACTGGCCGTGGTTGGCAATCATGCGCATCTCCGAAGCAAGGTGATCGCTATTGGTAAATATAGCGCCACCATCGCCGTAACAGCCAAGGTTTTTACTCGGAAAGAAAGAGGTGGTACCAATATCACCCATTGTACCGGCCATTTTGGTTTCACCGTTCTTAAAGGTATACGAAGCACCAATGGCTTGGGCGGTATCCTCCACTACAAAAAGTTTATGCTCCCCCGCGATTTCCATAATAGCATCCATATTGGCACACTGCCCAAATAAATGCACAGGAACAATCGCTTTGGTTTTAGACGTAATGGCCGCCCGAACTTGCTCTGGGTTTAAACCAAAAGTATCGGCATCCACATCTACTAACACGGGCTTTAAGCCAAGAAGCGCAATTACTTCCGCTGTGGCCACATAGGTAAATGTTGCGGTAATAACCTCATCGCCGGGCTTTAAACCCAAAGCCATCATGGCAATTTGCAGGGCATCCGTGCCGTTTGCACAAGGGATTACGTGCTTTGCTTTTAAGTAAGTTTCTAATTCTTGCTGAAATGATTTCACCTCAGGGCCGTTAATATAGGCCGAAGATTCTACCACATCAATGATGGCTTTATCAACCTGAGATTTAATTTTATTGTACTGGCTGAGAAGATCAACCATCTGAATTTTTGACATAAAATAAATTATCTCCCACAAAGATAAATAGCATTAAGCTAAAGCCTATTACTTTTGTAACAATTATGAAAATAAAAATAATTCACTTTTTCATCGCCGCAGGTTTCCTTGCTTTGCCATCTGCGAAAGCGCAAACAGGCTTTGAAAGTAAGCGAGCGTGGCTAATTGGAATAGGTTTATCTACCAATGTTCCATCTGGGCCTTGGACCGATAACTTTAGAGAAAACTATAGTTTAAGCACTTCTTTAGGCCGAAAATTTGCCAATAATATCATTATCAGTGGTGAGTGGAGTTACCTTTTTGGGGGCGAAGTGGATAATCGCAGTGATTTTTTAAAAGCCATAACCACCAGCAACGGGCAATTGCTAAATGGCAATGGTAGCTATGCGCAAATAAATATCAATCAGCGTGGTACCTACTTTAATCTGCAAGTAGAAAAACTTTTTTTCAGTCCCGAAAAGAATCAAAATTCGGGTTGGTCTTTAGGCGCTGGGGCAGGATACGCTTGGCATTGGCTGAACATCGATAATGTGGGTAATGACTCTCCGCAGTTAATTGATGATTATGTAGCGGGCTACGATCGGATGAGCCGAGGCTTTTTAGCCACCCAAAGTATTGGCTATATGTACCTTTCAAACAGCAAATTGATCAACCTTAAGCTTTCTTTTGAGGTGAATGAAATATGGTCGCAAGATGTACGCAAATACCACTACCCCACCGGAGAAATTAGCAATGAAACCAATTTAAATCTCTTGTATAGTCTAAAACTAAAATGGTATTTACCAATTTATTTGGGAGGCAAAACGGAAGAATACTACTACAATTAATTTGCAAGCTCTCTACAACTTTGGCATTCAGCTTTACGGACTATTCATCCGCATGGCCTCGCTCTTTTCACCGAAAGCACGCGATTTCATAAGAGGGAGGAAGAATTGGAGAAAAAACTTTTCAGAAGGAAATGAATCTTCTCAGCCTACAATTTGGTTACACGCTGCCAGCTTGGGCGAAATGGAGCAAGGGGTACCCATCCTAAAGCAACTGAGAAAAGCCTTACCAAGGCATCAATTTCTAATTACCTTTTTCTCCCCCAGCGGGTTTAACCATTTTAAGCAGAGAGACTTAGCAGAGCACATTCTTTACCTCCCACTCGATACACCAAAAAACGCTCGGGAATTTATCGCACTCATTCAACCCGATTTAGCCATCTTTATTAAGTATGAGATTTGGGTGAATTACTTCCGGGTTTTAAAGCAAAAAAACATTCCCCTCATTCTTGCCCCAGCGGTGTTTCGTCCCGAGCAAGTTTATTTTAAAGCTTACGCTAGATCCTTCTTCACACCGATTCTGCGAAACATAAGCAGTATTTTAGTGCAGAATGAGGCCTCCTTGAGTTTATTAGAAAGCCACCATATTAGGGGCGCTGAAATTTGTGGCGATAGTCGATTTGACCAAGCTATGGCCAATAAAACCGAAGACTATCCTTCCGAAAAAATTAAGCAGTTTTTAGGGAAAAGCTTTTGTTTAACTCTTGGCAGTTCTTGGCCGCTAGAAGAAGATATTCTTGAAAAAAGTCTTCCCTCCTTCCCCGATCTAAAGGTCATTCTCGCTCCGCATGATGTAAGCCCCGATAACATTAAGCGCATTGAAACTAAGTTTAGCCCATTCGGACTTAATAAGTTTAGCGAAGCAAAATGGTCTGCAGAAAAATCCATTCTTCTGATTGACAATATTGGACACCTTAAAAAACTTTACCGATTTGCAGATTTCGCCTTTATTGGGGGCGGATTTGGAGGCGGACTGCACAGTACCGTGGAAGCAATTGTTTATGGCATTCCCGTGGCCTTTGGCCCGAAACATTACAAATTTATCGAAGTAAACGAATACTTAAAAAATGACATTGGTTTTGAAATAAAAACCTCCGCTGATTTTTTGGCAATCTTGCGAAAGCTTAAAGACGACCATTACCGCCAAAAACTACGCACTAAAATTGAGTTTTACTTAGAAAGCAAAACCGGTGCAGCAGATAAAATAAGTGCAAAAGCCCTAGAGCTTTTAGAAGCAAAAAGGAATGATTGAGGCTGAAAAAAAGGTTTTACGCAAGGAGATAAGAGCGCAAAGATTAGCGCTTTCGGCTGAAAAGAAATCGGCCTATGAAGCCAATCTTAAAAATCAAACTCTGGCGCTAATAGAGCAGCGCTCCGCGCGGTCTGTTCATATTTATATCAGCTTAAAAGAGGAAATCAATACCCAAGAAATAATTGAATATTGCTGGAGTAAAGGGATAAGAGTTATCGTCCCCGAAACCCTAGCAGCAAGGCAATTGCGTCACCTAGAGTATAGACCGAACGACAAATTAATTACAGGTAGCTTTCAATGTAAGTGGCCTAAGCATGGACTAGAGTACCAAGGGAATTTAGATCTGATTATTTGTCCTGGACTAGCTTTCAGTCTAAAGTGCGATAGGTTAGGATACGGCGGTGGTTATTACGATCGCTTTTTAATAAATCATCCCGAAGCCTACAAAATTGCTTTAGCTTTTCCCTTTCAAGTAAGAGCGAGCATTCCCAGTGATCCGCACGATTGCAAAATGGACCAAATCTTAGTCCCAAATTATTAATTACTCAAAAAAAAAAATGCCTTCCCAAAAAATAGAGAAGGCATTATCAATCGACCTTGGCCAACTAGCGGGTTAAATCGCAATTTTCAATTCATTAGCATAGATAGAGATACGCTCTAATAATAAGTCTTTACGCACTGGTTTTGTGAGGTAATCATTCATCCCAATTTTAAAAACCCTCTGTTTGGTTTCTTGCATTGCATCCGCCGTAACTGCGATTATGGGAATTTGACGATAGGCCTCTCCTAATGCGCCCGCTCTAATTGCCTCGGTGGTTTCGTAACCATCCATTACCGGCATTTGTAAATCCATTAAGATTAAATCGAAGCGCTTTTCTTTCATTTGCGCCAAAGCTTCTTCACCATTATTTGCAATTTGGATACTTAGAAATTCGGAGGACGCCAATAGTTTCTTCATAATCATCTGATTCATAACGTTATCCTCAACCACCAAGACATGCATCTTTCCATCAGTGGTAGCTTCTGGCATTTTCTCTTGGAGATCCACTGCATTTGTATTCTCAACCACAGGTAATTCTAGTGAAAACTCAACTTTCGTTCCTTGCGATTCAACACTTTGTATATCGATATTTCCCTTGAAAAGCTCTATTAAATGCTTAACGATTGTTAAGCCTAAGCCTAAGCCACCATAGCGACGTTTATTATTCAATTTCATTTGATTAAAACTTTCAAAAACACTGTTTAATTCTTCTCTTTTCATACCTATTCCTGTATCTATTATTTGTACTTGTATTTTACTCACTTCAGCTGTCACTTGCGTAGATGATAATTTCAACTGTACACTTCCTTTATGCGTGAATTTCACTGCATTACTAAGGATATTATTTATTATTTGTCCGAAGCGCTTTTCATCACCTTTTAACTTATTGGGCACAGAAGCATCCACTTCACTAATAAATTCTATACCTTTTTTCCGCGCCTCGAGATCCCAACTATCGCAAACCTGTTGTACCACTTCACGCGGTGAGAAACTGAAGCTATCATCCATTTCCAAATCATTCTTTTCAATGTGTTCGAAGTCAAGAATATCGCTTACTTTACTCAATAAAGAATACGATGCACTTTTAATTATTCGGTAGTTTTCCGTTAAGTCTGGGTCACGCGAATCTTCCAATAATTCTGTGGCCATACCCAATATGGCATTAATGGGTGTCCGTAATTCATGACTAATATTTGACATGAAATAAGACTTATAATCATTCATTTCTTCCGACTTGCGCAAAGCTTCTTTTTGCGATGCTTCTTTTTCGCGACGTAGCCTTGCGATCAGATTAGTCATGGATAAGGATAAGAAAACAACCTCTAAGGTGATGCCAAACTTGGCGCTATTTACTACATAGAAGGTATTGGGCAGTATACCTAGGTTATTCATAACGAAACCTAAAAGACCTAGAACCAAAAAGAGAATCCCGATCAAGAAGTAAGAATCTACAGGCTTACGCTTGAAGTGTATATATACAATAGTTACAAGTATAAGTACCAAACTTAAGAAGCCATTCACATTACTTAATGGGTAGGCCAAAGCTAGGCTACTCTCATTTATAAAAAGTAAAACACCTATCGTAGGGATGATCATGTAGAACAATCGAAAAATATGATTAAAATAAGGCGCCCACTTCTCCACTTTTAAGAAACTTTGGGTATATTTTAATAAGAAATAATTAGAAAACAAGGCCGATATTAAAACCATTCTTGCATTTATATAAGACCCAGATGGAAAGACATACTGATAGATAAATCCGTCTAAAGCACTCTGCATTAAAGCGATGGAAATTACATAAATACCATAATAAAGAAAACTATTTTCGCGCAAGCTTGTAAAAAAGAAAAGATAGATTAAAGCGCTAATGGCTAACATTCCATAAAAGCCACCTAAAAAAGCTTGCTGGGTATAATTTGTTTCCCAAAATTCATCAGGGTTTTGAATTTCAAGATTAAAAGCTAAGGTTTCGCCATCACTTTTTAGGTGAAGATAAAATTCAGTTTCACTGCCTGCGGCAAGCTCTATTTTGAAGCTAGTATTGCGATGTGCCAAATCTCTCTCTGAAAACTGCATTTGATCACCACTTTGTTTATGTAACCAATCTCCAGAAACCTTTTGGTATAAGTCGGCATTATCCGTTACCGGCCTTGCCGTTTCCAAATAATAGGTTTTGGTGGTGCTATCTGAATTAATCAAACTAAAACGCAACCAGTAATTATTAGCGGTAAAACCCTGATTTTGATTCGTTGCATTCACCTCTACAAACTGAGCCTCCTCAAGGGACTTAAGTTCCTGGAAGTCTATATTTTCAAGCCCTGCATTATAAAATTTCAATCCCTTAATAATTGATTCATCAGTGGCCGAAAGTGAGACACTTAAGAAGCTTAACGCTAAAAGGAGTAAAAGCCTAAATATTTTCATGTGATTGGTGTTTGTACATTGATTTACGCCAATCTTTAATTCTTGGATTTATAAAATCTAAAAAAAAACACAATCTTAAGCTCTAAACACTAAATATCAGATCCTTAAATTTTAACACTCCCACCCATAAAGCTAGAAAATGCAATGACAGATAACGAAAACCACGACTCAAATACATAGGAGTACTTAAAGAATGAGGACCAACATTCTTAAGCAAAAAGCACCTTATAACGGAATTAAAAAACGAATCTGCCATAGGTAGACCTTAAAATTACCGTAGATCTGCAAATAGCAGCATAGCTCAGAAAAGAGCAATATCAATTTTACCTCACTAAAAAAGTTCAATCAATAGTTCCCAGTAAGTTAGACTAAAACTAAAAGCACAAAAGTCTTTCACATTAAGCTATTAACACTTAAATATTTGAACCTAAACGCCTTACAATCAAAATACTTTCACTTTTTTCTTAAGAATTTCTAAATTATCCAAAAGGAAGACCTTAATTTTAGGGCAGGGAAAAGAATGGTATTAACAGGGATCAAAGTTCGTTTTTTAGTGACTTTAACTAGTTGCTTTATATGCCTATACAGCATGGCACAAGCTCCTTGTGCGCCACAAGTTAATCTGGGAAGCAACATTAATTTCTGTTCTGGGAACACCCTAACTTTAAGTGCTTTTAATCCAAACTCTACCTATCTCTGGAGCACAGGAGCTACTAGCCCAAGCGTTACAGTTAACAGCACGGGCACTTATTGGGTAGTAGTAACAAATTCTTGCGGGAGTGCCACAGACACCATCGACATTCTTACCGCCACACCCTTGTTTTTCAATTTAGGACCAGACCAAACCCTTTGCGCTGGCACACCTGTAAATCTCAATATCCCTTTTCAAGTTGGCACGACTTACCTTTGGAATACCGGTTCTACTTCCAACACTATTACTATAAATAGCGCCGGTACTTATTGGCTACGAGCCACTAATGCCTGCGGCGTTTTTACTGATACCATTACTATTAATTACGAAAGTCCTGCAAATTTTAACTTGGGCCCAAATCGAATTGTTTGCTTGGGCACTAGTGTAAACCTGAGCAGCGGCACGACCAGTGGAACTCGACTTTGGAGTGATGGCAGCAGCGCCAATAGTTTGAGCGTTGCAAGTAGCGGGACTTATTGGGTAGAAGTCAATAATGCCTGTGGCGTTTTCAGAGATACTGTTTCGCTAAACTTTGTCAATAGCAATCAAATTTTCTCTAGCGATACCCTCGATTTATGTTCGGGCACAAGCTTAAATCTCAATAGTAATTTAAGCGGCAGCTATTTATGGAGCACTGGCGCAAGCAGCACAAGTATTTCGGTGAATACGCCAGGATTGTATTGGCTGCAAATTACCGATGGCTGTGTAATTCGCGATAGTATTTACATAGAAGGGGTTCCTATTCCTAATCCATCTCTTGCAGCGGACACCACACTATGCGCGGGTCAAAGTCTTAGCTTGACTGACACTAGCTCTGGTTTTACTCGCCTCTGGAGTGATGGCTCATCTGGCGCAAGCCTAAACATTAATAGTGCGGGAACCTATTGGCTGAGATTGGATAATGGTTGTCAGTTTTACTACGACAGCATTACGGTTGGTTTCACTCCAAACTTTGTAAACCCGCTGGCTGACACTAGTTATCTTTGCCCGGGCAGCTCGCTAAGTTTTAATGCAGGCAACACGGGTGCAGGCACAAATTATCTTTGGAGCAACGGCGACATTAGTCAGAATAGCATCTACAGCAGTGTGGGTAACCACTGGTTAAGACTAAGTAATTCCTGTTTTACCGATACTTTTTACTTTGTAATTCTCGCTGATTCTAGCTTGAGTGTAAGCCTTGGACCCGATACTATAAGTTCCTGTTCGAACAATTATAACTTGCAATTACAAGGCGCTTCTTTAAGCGATAACATTCTTTGGTCTACCGGACAAAGTCAGTCCTTAAACATAAACACAAATAGCAGCGGCCAATATTGGGTACAGGTCAGTAATGCTTGCGGTACATCTAGTGATACGGTGAATTTACAATTGGTTGCGCCTCCACTAGGAATTGCTCAAGATACTTTACTGCTTTGCTCTAACCCCGGATCTTCCTTGCAAGCAAGTGCTATAAATCGTCCTTTTACGCATTGGCTTTGGGATAATGGCGACACTACCCAAAGCACTATTTTGCATAGCAGTGGCTATCATACTGTAATGGCTGCAAACTTTTGTGATACTATTTACGACTCCGTTTATGTCAAAAGTGTTTCATCGCTCAACTTCAGTTTGGGACCCGACACTACTCTATGTCCGGGCGAAAGAATTCGTATTAACCTTTCTGCCGTGGGCGCGGATAGTGTTATTTGGAACAACGGCTCGCGCAACTTGATACGCAACCTTAGCTCTACTGGAACGTATAGCCTCACACTTTATAGTACCTGCGGAATTGAAAGAGATACCTTACAAATTACTGCTACCCCAAGTTTAAATGCTTCACTCACAAACCAAGAAGTTTGCGCAGGTGACAGTGCATTTTTCGATGCCCACCAAGTAGGAGCTTTACATTATTTATGGAACACAGGCGATACCAGTGCAGGAATTTGGGCGAGCAGCGCAGGAATTTATTCGGTAAGTATCTTTAGTCATTGCGACACCTTAATTGACTCCGCACAACTAAATGTAGCTCAGCCCATTGTCTTTAGCTTGGGAGCAGATACCACCATTTGCGAGGGTGATGGAAAATTTATTGACCTAGCCAATTTAAATGCTGATGCAGTTTTATGGTCTAATGGTTCGACTTCCTTCAGTCGAAATTTGAATAATCCCGGAACCTATATCGCCACCCTTAGCAACATCTGTGGAAGCTACAGCGATACGATAACAATTACTCAAACTTTAAAACCTGTCCCGATTTTAAATGACACCACCATGTGCACGGGCACAAGCTTTCAATTAAACGCCAGCCAGGCCCAAGCTAGTACTTACTTGTGGGATAACGGATCTACCACAAGTACCCGCACGGTAAATGGCGCGGGAACCTTTTGGGTAAGTATTCGCAATGCTTGTGACACTCTGATAGACTCGGTAGTTGTTAATGAAGTACAAAGTATTGTTTACGATTTAGGACCCGACACCAGCTTCTGCACGGGTGGCGCTAAAATTATTGATCTTACTATTTTTGTGGCAGACAGTATAAACTGGTCCGATGGCAGTCATCTTTGGCAAAGAACCATCACTAATTCGGGTCAATATATTGCTACTATTTATAACAGTTGTGGCGCTTTTGCCGACACCATCAACGTGCAAGTAAACTTATTCCCTGAAAAGCACTTATCTGACACAACTATCTGCAGCGGCAGCACCATTAACTTAGATGTAAGTCAAGCACAAGCTAGCAGCTATCTCTGGTCAAACGGATCTACCACGAGTGCCATAAACGTTAACAGTGGCGGTGTTTATTGGGTAAGTATTCGCAATGCCTGCGATACGATTATTGATAGTATAAATATAACAGAAGACCTACCCCTACAAACTTTGAATCTAGGAAATGATACTATTTTCTGCTCCGGCAGTTTGACGCTCGATGCCGGTGTTCATTCAAATGCGACCTACTTATGGCAAGACGGCAGCACTGGGCAGCAATTCACTACATCAGGAACAGGCACTTACTTTGTAGAAGTGCAAAACGCCTGCGGAATAATGCGTGACACTATAAATGTATTGGTTACCGGTCCTCCCCAAATTATACTGGGTGATTTCGTACAATATTGCGACAATAATACCTTAACCCTGAGCGCTCAAAACCCAGGTAGCAGCTATTTATGGAGCACGGGCGATACAACTCAAACCCTTAGCATCAATACACCTGGAATATATTGGCTAACTATAACCAATCCCTGTGGTACGGCTAGCGACACCATCACTGCCCAAGTGGAATCGCCACCTCAACTACCCTTTTTACAAAATGACACCCTCATTTGCTTGGGCGATACGATTGAGTTAAGCACAGGTTATCCTAATATGTCTACTTTATGGAGCGATGGCAGTCGAGACTTTCGTCTTGAAGTTGACCGGGCTGGAAATTATTCGGCCATAATCAGCAATTCCTGCGGCAACTTTAAGGATACGATCGCAGTAAGTGTTTGGAGCAATCCTCTGCCTTTTGATCTAGGAGCAGACACTAGTATATGTGCCAATAGCAGCAGCATTAGCATTGGCACTGACGTAGATGCGGTTTCCTACCTCTGGAGCACTGGCGCCACCAGCGATAGTATAACGGTTAGCCAATCGGGGACTTACACTTTAACCACAACTGACTTTTGTGGCTACACTTTTAGCGACAGCATAAACATCGATGGACACAATCCATTAAACATCAACTTGGGTGAAAATCAGACTATTTGCGCAGGAGATAGCCTACTTTTAGATGCCGGTATAACTGAACACGAAGTGGTTTGGAACGATGGCTTTGTGGGTCCGCTGCGCAATGTTAGTGAAGCAGGAGTTTATATTGCGACTAGCACAAATGCCTGTGGCATTTATCGAGATACGATTGAAATATTTATTAAACCCATTCCCAGTTTTAGCGATCAAAGTTTTCTCTTTTGTGAAGATGACTCGCTCCTGGTTAGAATTAGTGAAATCATGGATAGCAGTGATTTCAACTTTAACAATTACAGTATCTACTGGGAAGATGGTAGTGCTTTAAGTGAACGCTATTTTTATGGCGATGGCGATTACACACTGCTTTTCGAAGATTATTGCGAAGCCTATCCCTTATACTTTCAGTTAGAAACGAAGCTTTGTTTTTGCCCCTTGTTTGTTCCCAATGCTTTTAGCCCTAATGGAGATGGGAAAAATGAAGTTTTCGGCGCCACGGGTGATTGCGAAGTTGAGGCCTATTCCATCGAAATCTTTAACCGTTGGGGCGAATCAGTTTTCTTTTCGAGAGAGAAAGACCAGCACTGGGATGGGAAGCACAATGGTACCGCCTCTCCGGCGGGAGCCTATTTTTACAGAATAATATACGAATGGGCCGATCTTAAGCGCGGCTACACGGAAGAAAAAACCGGTACGGTAACTTTAGTACGCTAAAAGTTCTTTCTTAGGGAAGTGGGCTAATTTAATCGCAAGAAAGACAATTAACTGTCTTGGAATTCGTAGATTAGTATCTATACCCTGATTAAAATGGCCAATATTTCAATCTATGAATGGCAAGAGCTTACTGACTCTAACCCCTCTGCAGATTCGGTAAAAAAAGAAGCGCTCTTTAAATTCATTATCTCCTTAGTATTAATTATTGCTTATTTGTTATTTGCTGCTTTACAGGGTCTTTTAGAAGACCTTCGATTAGCAAGTATTCTCCTCCCTCCTAATATTCTTGCTTTAGTGATCATTGCCTTCAGTAAGGAAGCAAAAATCATAAGATGGGTAACCTATATCGCTATTATGATTTTCCTTGCTGAGTTTGCCTTTATAGGGATAAGCTTAGACGACACCAGAGGCTTAATATACTATGTTTCCTTTTCGGTATTATACAATTTTGAACTTGAGCGCCTTGCTTGGAATAAATGGTTGATTATTATTTATGCTGTATGCTCTATAGCACCTATTTTTCTTTTTAACCTGGAAATGTTTTTACAAGTTTCCATCGCCCTAATTTTCTTTTTTATCAGCGGTGTTGTTTATCAAGGCAATAAAAGAAGGCAAGAGATACAGCTACTCAAGGAGAACCAAAAAGCGTATGAAATTTTCATTAAGCACACCCGTTTAATTGAGCATAATGTAATTAACTCTATCTCCAAATTAGTGTATGTATCGGAAATGCTTAAGGCTCGCAATCCCAAACCAGATATAGAAACCCAAGAGCTAATTGAAATAATTGACCAAGAAATTGGTCTGATCGAAAAGGTTATTCTAGAAACCGATAAAGAGTCCTTAAAACAATTTAAAATTTAAGCGATGAGCAAGCTTTTCTTTATTGATGATGAACCCATACTTCTCAAACTCTGCCAGCTTTTTTTGGCCAGAATGGAAAACCTTGAAATAACCTTCTTCGAAAGTGCCACTGGTGCTTTAACGGAGATTGAAAAGGGCAATGTCCCGAATCTGATAATTAGCGATATAAAAATGCCAAAGATGTCGGGTTTTGAATTGGCCGAAATATTAATAAACAAAGGCTTAATAAACAAGATAAAATTCTCGTACTGCACCTCTTTCGCCAGCCTGAAAGATGCTAGCGATGTTTATGGTTTAGAGCGAAAAGATTTATTAGAATTCCCTTTTTATAACAAACCCATTGGGAAAGACATTGTAGGTTTTATTGAAAAGCAACTTTAAGGGTGTCCAAAGGATCTTAAATTTGAAAGCAGTGAGATCAGGTATTGTTTCAGTAAAAACCAAAAAACCCTTGCTAATCTATTGACTAACAAGGGTTTCGTCTTTTTTAGATGTGCCTAGAATAGGGATTCAGTAGTCCTTGCTTAGCTAATAAAGGAGTTGTTATGTAACCAATTAAGGGTTTTATATTGGAACAGGTTTATCGTACGAGTTTGTTTAAAAACACAAGGTGGTAATAGTATTTTTGAAATTTCTGAAAAAGCACAATCCTTTTTATTATTCTGGACATACGATTTTGTATGCCTCTTCTGATGTCTTAGGGTTTATGATTTTCAATAATTGGTGAATAACTCCCCTTAAGTGGATTTCGTTCTGTTTTAGCTCAATAACGCAGGCTTCAGTATATCTAAGTTTAACGTTTAGTAACTCAGTATCTATTACTGAAACTTGATCCCTGAGTATGTCGTAGGGATTTATTAATAAGTACTCACATATTGCAATAAAACGCTCTAAGCTCATTGGCGAGTCACCGTTTTCTATCTTTCTGTAATTACTAGCACTCATATTTAAATGTTGAGCAATCTCAACTTGACTGACACTTTTTTCACGTCTTCGATTTTTTAATTGTTTATTTATTAAGGTTAACTTATCCATTTAGAGCACTATTATTCCGCTAAAATAACAAAAATAGTGCGCTTTATGAATGTCGATTGATTTAGTTTTAAACTCTTTTATTTTTCGTCAGTAATCAATCACAAAAACGCATGTACAAGACCTTATTTTGATGTGTTGGAGGATTAAAATATAAAAAAATGAAGCTTTGTGTTTTTTCAAAAATAAAGTGCCAAAAGTTTGCTTTATGCTTGATGCTATTACCGTTGATCACAAGTGCACAAGTTGGTCTAGGGCAGCCAGATGTATGGTTTTACGAACCAGCACCTTCCTACCATGCTAGTAATTTAAAAAAGCAAGCAATTGATTTAATTGGAAATCACCCAATTTTAAAGCAAGACTCAGTAATACGTGCTTTCAATAAAATTCAAGCTTTGCCTGAACGTGGATATAGTATTTTTTTAGTAGTACGTCCGCTTTATCAAAATATTTCAGGGAAAAGCTATGTGCGATTTAAGGGACTAGAGATTACAGATTCCAAAATAATGTATCGAGGGGCGGGGAGAGAATTTAATCCAGATAAAAACAAACCTTTAATCTTATCTGCTTCATTTCCTGCCAGCACGAGAAGAGGAGGTCAATTAGCTCGTCCTGTTATTGACACGACCATGTTTAAAGTGTCTGAAATTATCGCCTACAATCGTCTTTTCTCTAAAGAAGAGCTTCGATTAATGGAGGCTTATCTTTCTCTAAAGTATTCTATACCAACTACAGTGAACGATAACCAAACTTTAAGAAGATACCCAACTGACAGTACAAATAAGAGCTATTGGACCCCAAAACATGATAAGATCTATGATCGCGAAGTTATTGCTCTAGGTAATTTCAGCTTCTCTGGCATTCAGCAAAGTCAGACCGTAGCATATCACGACGATTCTTTAATAGTTGCGCTTGACACCATTGTTCCCTTTGGTCAAATGCCACAGCAATATTTACAAGAAGGAGCTTTTATGATTCTTTCAAAACGGATAGATCAAAGCAGTGTATATGATTGTGAGCTACATCTAAACCAGCAGTTTCCCATTACGGCTTGGCGAATACGTACCAAGAATTTCCATGGAACTGCCGATAGCTTAAGACTTTATTATCCCAGTCATCAAGCTTCTTCCTTTAATGATACTTTAATTTTAACGGATGGATTAGACACCATTAACTTAAAAGTAGAGCAATTAGGCTCTGACTTAAAAATCGCTTTGGCGCTTGCCAATATTTTACCAAATCGACTCTATCGCTTTCGAGTAAAAAGTAATCTTTGTGATGACACCGCAAGTATTGGCTTAAGCCCTTTAGAACCAGGATTAATGGCACTAAATGTAGATCCATTTTTACTTCCTCTACAGGTAAAAGTAAATGCCGTCAATGGATCAACGCAAGTAGATACACTAATGCATGAAACACCGCTCTTAATAAGGCCGGGGTCAGAACAGTATGCTATTTTGGTGGAAAATGAAAATGGTGATTTGCAAAGCGATTTTCTAATTGCAGGTTCAGACACAATTCAACAGGATATTCAGTTTGTAGAATCGGGCAAGCTAACAAACAAGGAATTAGCTTCCTTACAGCAACGAGTATTGGTCTATCCCAACCCAGGCTTTACAGGTGAGGAAGCCTTTTTTGAATTCCATCGCTTTCCAATTGATGAACCAATTAAGGTAAGTGTATTCGACCCCCAAGGTAAGCTGATACACCAAGAAGAACTTAAAGTCATCACTTCATTGCATAAATGGTCCTACACCTTAGGGCTGCCAGGTTACTACAGCTTTGTTTTTAGTAACGCCTCAAAAACCTTTACCAAAAAACTAACCGTTCAAAAACGCTTCTAGATTTTATGAAAACTGATCACATAACTCGTTTTGCCTCCTTGCTGCTGGTTTTTTTCTTTTTGTCTAATGACCTAGTAGCAAGTGCACGTGCATTAGCCAATTGGAAGCATTTACAAATCGGTACCTCTGCTAAAGAAGTTCTATCGCCCAAATATCCAAGCTTAATAAATGCTCCTGCGGTTCACGAGGATGAAGCTGAAGCAGGAGAAAGTCCCACTAAAGCAAGTGTAGCAGTAAAACCAGCACTTGACAAAAACACCTTAGAGTTTCCTGCTATTGAGGCCACAGCACATTTGGGGATGGAGGTAAATATGCCTTTAAATGATCCGAGAGATGATATATTCAATTTTCAATTGCCAGAAGATTTGGATTTCAATAATTGGACTACGGCTTATTTAACTTATGAAGTAAAAGGATTGAAGGATGGTAAAGGCCTTGCTAAAAGCTTAAACTCCAACGAAACCTTTGGAACCAGAAATTTAGAGAAGTCCGATACTTGGCATACCGTCCTAGAAAAAATTAGCCCTCAAGACCTAAAAGGTGGATTAAACTATTTAAGGTTTACCATGCCTAGCACTACAGGAATTAGTGCTGAAGTGAAAAATGTAAAGATTCGACTTTCGGCCCTTCCTGACAATGAAATACAAAGCCCTAGACTCGAAAGGATTAAAACAACGGATTCAGATTATTTTAAATCTATTCCCGCGCTTGATGAGGGCTATGCCTATCAGTTGAGAGAAGTTGAAATGCCCGCTCTACCAGAAGGTCTTATAAATATTACTGGTGGTGCCAAAGCATATCAGCCATCCATGGATGTGGTGAATAGTGCTGAATTTATTGGTTTTAAAATCAATATGTCTTCTCTAACCTCGCAAAGAAGTTTGAGTGAATTACAAGTCTTTTATTTTGATTATCAAAGGAAAGCTTGGCAAGGGGTAGAAATTGATTCGATTGATACCCATGGTGAAATTGCTTTTGTCCCCAATAAAGGACAAACCCAATATTTTGGGGCTTTATTAAAGTCGCCTGAAATGCCTGAAGCTAGTGCTTTTGCACCTACTATGATACAGGATATTAAAGCAGCCAACCCTGCTGAAGGAATGAATTTGATGCAGCCTCCTAGTATTAGTAGAACAGGTGAGGCATGGATATCGTACCCCCTAAATATTCCTTCGGGCAGAAAAGGAATGCAGCCAAATCTTGCCTTAACTTATAGTTCGGATGGTGGAAGCTCTATGGTTGGCTATGGTTGGAATATTTCGATACCAAGCATCGCTGTAGACACGAAATGGGGAGTACCCACTTATGACGACAATGAACAAACTGAACAGTATGTATTTAATGGGCAACCTTTGATCGAAGAGGGAGAAAAGCGCAGTAATAGAAATGATTATAATCGAAGTTCGGATGGTGTAGATAATTCCAGACAGTTTTATTTAAAAGTCAATGGAGCCTTTCAACGTATTACACGATATGGTGAAGCTCCAGAGGCTTATTGGTGGGAAGTAATTGACGGCTCGGGTATGACTACCCGTTATGGAAAATACAATCATACTTATGGGGGAGCTATTAACACCTCAAATGGAGTAATTGAGAAAAACACTAGCACCCCAGGTGAAGATTATGATGCACAATGGTTTGTGACTGAAATTGAAGACAAGGCAGGTAATTTGGTTACTTATGAATATGATAAAATTACCAATTACGATGCGTTAACGAATAATGACCCGAGAGATAATGGTAGAGCCTGGTACATTAAAAACATTTATTATACAGGTGAGTCAAATACCCTTGGAAAGTATAAGATTGAATTTTCTTATAAGTCAGGAGCTCGAATGGATGCCAAGGTGGGTTTTAACTATGGCTTCAAACTTGTCGATGATAAAATTTTAGACTTTATTAGGGTTGTTTACACCAAAAGTGATAATTCTACCAATGAACTAGTTAAGTATAAGTTTAATCATACTTCTAGCTTAACTACTCAGTTTAAGGAAATGCTCATATCACTCGAGGAGTTCCGTAACGGCCAATCTACTGCTTTTTACAAACATGAGTTTGAGTATTATGATGGTCAACTGAATTTTGGCGAAGTTGATGTAAATAATGACCTTGTTAATTCTGATGAAATTATCAGTGTTAACAATATAAATAGTTCACTATTTTCTCAAATTGGCGAAAAAGTCTTAGAGCATACACCTGGAATCGGAAATGACCTTTCACGTGTTTTCTCTCCTTCGCCTTTAGGATCTAATTCTACCCACGCTCACAATGTGCCTTTAAGTTTTGGTTTAGGTTTCACCCCTCCATTTTGGATAGGTTCGGATAAAAATTTCACGCTTAATTTAAAAGCGGGAGGCTCATTATCTTATTCACAGGAAAAGTCTCGTTTTCAAGATGTTAATGGAGATGGATTGTCAGATTTGATTAAAGTTGAAAACCGTGGTTCCAATTCTAAGTTGTACTATTATCCACTAGAGTATACCTCCACAGGTTATCGCTTTGGCGCAAGAAGGAGAATAAATGAACCCGGAATCTTTGCTTCGCGCAGTCAATCATTTAATACTGGCTTCGAAGCATTGGCAGATATTTTAGTTGCCAATGTTTCCTATGGTTTAAATTGGAACATGTCCAGTAGTTTTACAGATAAATATCTTATTGATTATAATGCAGATGGAATTTTAGACCTAGTCAAACCGGGTGAAAATACAGGACGAAGTTATGTCTTTTTTGGAAAATTGGACAATAATGACAATTTAAGCTTTTCCTTACACAGTGCCAACAGCTACAGCGAAATTTTACAAACTAGCCCTTTGCCAGATGTTGAAGTAGATGTTTCTGCAGAGCCGTTTATGGGTTCAGAAATGGTTATGACTTGGGAGGCCCCAGCCACAGGCACAATTGATATTAGTGGCGTTTGTACTCATACTGCGGAAGCTCAAGGAACGGTAGAGATAGCTATTCAGAAGAATGGAACCTATTTGTTAGGAGGATTTCTGCCTGTACAAAATGGCTCACCTGTTACTATGGCCACTTCTGCATTAAGTGTAACGAAAGGAGATAAGTTGTTTTTTAGAATTCGTTCTGGTGAAGATAGTTATGAGGATTTAGTGCAATGGGACCCTCAGGTTATCTACCTAGCACCAAGCTCAATGAGTAATTACCTAGATGGTGCTGGTAATAACTATGGCACCAGTAGTTACACGGATGGTTTTTTACTTTCTGGTCGAGACGGTGTAAGTTTCAATGTGGCTGTGCCTTTCAAAATTGATTGGCCCAGTATAAGTTTATCTGGATTAAGTGATGAAGTTGAGTTTAGAGTGCATATACGCATGACGGATTCAGATGATAGTACAAACAATGTTTATCACACATATTCACACCAACTGCCTTTAAGCGGAGGTACTCTAACACCCACACCAGCAGATTTTACAATTCCAGCTGGAGATCCCTTAAATCAATTATCTACATCCTCAGTATTTACTAGCGCTTATACCAGCTGGAGTGAGGCGAGAAAAGAAGCAACGAACATAGAGATCAGTTTTGAAGTTTTTTCTACTTCAAACGTGAGTTGGAAAGCGATTGATTGGCGACCTGAAGTAGTATTATCTCCCATTGACCCATGTTCGACTTCAGATTCGAATGAAGATTTACCCATACTCTATCCTGTAGTTGATTATCGCACATATAATGAAGCTGTGCTATTAAATGCACCTTACATCATGGCGAGCTTTTCTTCACCAGCATATCGCATATGGCCCAATCTACCAAATCCAACACAAATAGCGCAGGTTTTGGCTCAAACTTACCAAAACAGTCTTTCAGCATATCTTGTAGTTAAAAATAATTCTGAAGCAATTCAAAGATTAAAGGTGGTCTTTTCATCGGGTAGCCCTGCTAACGCTAAAGTATACACAGTAGATGGCGGAGGAGTGATTGGATCACAAATTAATGGCGCTTTATCGGATGTTAATTCTATGAATTTTAATGGTGCCAGTTTAAGTAGTAATATTTTACATATTGAATGGTTTTCTAATAACAGTTTATTGGTGGATCTATTGGAAAATCATAGTAGCGTGGATCTTGTTGACCTTGATGATCAAACGATTGTAGATCAAAGAATAAACCATTCTATTTTTAATATTCAAAAGAGTTTCATTGGTGATCACCATCTGCATTGGGGGCAATTTATGTGGAACGACCTTGATCGTTTAACTAATGATCCAATCTTACCATCGCAATTAGTAGCCCCTACAGAGTCGATGGCCAATAGCAACAATCTTTCTACAAATACCAGCCCTCCCAGCTTGAGTCAAATGCAAGGTATTTTTCCTTCAAGCTCACAACCTGACGTTAAATTTTTTCCTTTAACAGCAAAGCGAGGAGAGAATCCGACCATGTTTCGTACCTACATTGTAGCGGCAACTGCCTACAATTCAGAAAACCCTCAACCGCTTGATCGTTATATTAGCTCTTCTACTCACAGCGGTATTTATGGGAATGAAGGACTTATTAGTCCTTGGCTTTTTACTCAAGATGATCTGCCAATCAACCCTTCTGCTCCAGCGCCTAGTGGCAGCGATATAGCGGTTGCTGTACCTCGTACAACCTCGTCGTTCACTCTAGGGGAAACTTATGCAGCTGGAGCAAATCTAAGCGGTAATTATCCAGTCAATATTGATATGGCATATTCTGAAGACCAACTCTACCCTTCATACTTCAATGAGACAAAAACTCAAATGATGGATATAAATGGTGATGGATTCCCTGATCTTTGGGTTGGAAATCAGACTAATATCCATTTATCTGATCCTCGTGGTGGAATGAACGAAACCGCGACCAATTTTTTAGGATCTCGTAAAACCAACTCTTATAATGCGTTTGGAGCAACAATTGGTGCTGGAAGTGTGCTGAATGAAGGGAATAAGTGGATGGTCTTCGATCAGGATCAAAGCAAGTTGGCCCAAGTTCTGGAGGTTGCAAATATTGGAGCTAGTACCTCTTTCTCCATGGGGAAAATGCATCAAAATATACATTGGTCGGATTTTAATGGCGATGGATTAGTAGATCGCATCAATGAAGGCTCATCAAATACAGATGTATCCTTTAGTACAGGATCTTTATTGGCTTCTCCTATAACGTATCCGTTTACCGATGTATCTGAGACAACTAGTAATACGATAAACCTTGGTTTTAATATTACCCCAACTTCAAAATTCGCAAGCATCCTTCCTGATGTTTTGGCGAAAATGGTTAAAGGAATTAAAACAAAGAATTCGAGTTTTGCGGTTGGTCTGGGAGTTAACAGGACAGCATCTTTTTCATCCGGCTTTTTTATGGATATAAATGGCGATGGATTGGCAGACCGCATTGAACAAGTTGATCTTGTAAATAATGAGTACAAAGTATACCTTAATACCGGCATCTCCTTTGCTTCTCAGAGTATTCGTTTAAGTGTTTTACCAGGGTACTTTAACCAAGGCAATACTTTAGGAATAAATGCAAATGCTTCCGGGACTTTTGGTTTTCCAATTGCAACGACACCAATAGGTAATTTTAAAGGTTCTGTTAATGGGGCCTACTCTTACGCGTTTTCAGTGGCACTTACACGAAGTTCTTTTAGTGACCTTAATGGCGATGGAAAAGTTGATTTATTGACGACCGACATCGACGGAAACCTAAAAGTTTACCACAATCGTTTAGGTAAAGCTCTTAAGCTTAAAAAAGTAACAAACCCTATAGGGGGTAGTTTTGTAATTGACTATAAAACTGAGGGCAATAAGCGCGGTTATTTAACCGCAGAAATCACTTCTCATTTGAGTCCAAATGACGAGGATGTCTTTTGGGACATGCCTATGAGCAAATGGGTAATGGCTAGTCTTGAGATTATTGATCCTTACGATTTACAAGATGCAAATGAAGACCTGGACGGTGTAAATCAGCAGCATTTTAGTTTTCATTATGACGGTGGTGTTAAAAGTCGTAGAGAACGAGATTTTATTGGTTTCTCAAGAATAGAAAAACGTCATGAGTCTTTTACTTTTGATGTTGATCAAAACGAGGTAAAGCCATTTATTGACCCACGCTACCAGACGGACCTCAATTGCTGGAATGCTACATCAGGCTTTCCTTATGTGGAAAGATACTATTCCGAGGTTCAGTTTTATAATGCTCTTATTGATGATGATCCCGATCAAAGAAAAATACATCAATATCAGAAAGATATTCTTACTGATCATTTCTTTTTCTTGAACTATAATGTGCACAAGAGTGTAGACGGTAGTGACGGTTGCGTAGGAAATATCTACGAAATAGATCGACAAAAATATTTAATTAGCCACAAAGAGAATCGCTATACTTTTTATCAAGTAGAAACTTCAGGGGTTAATTTAGGACAGGTTTCGGTAGATAATAGCCAAGACTTAGTGGTGGCTGATTTTTCTCAAATTGATGAGAATAGCTCAGTTTTCCCAGCACTAACTGCTACAATGACATATGTTCATCCAGAAATTGATACAACTCAAGTATTTTATAATCTCGGTCCAATCCCTGTTAACTTATTACAGACCACACAGTACACTGCAGACTACGACCGCTATTATAATGTAATTCAATATCGCCAAGGACATGGTAGTGCTTTAGATAATTATACTGAAACCTTGGTTAAAAGTTCCACTTACACAAAAATTAAAGAGGTTGATGCTAATATTGGGGTAGAACTAAGTAATAGTTTTACTATTAATAACCCTTTTGGCTATGCAACCGAACTTGTAAGGACAAGATTTTTTGTAGATATCCCACTGGGTGAAACTATGGAAATCACTGGTCCTGATGTGATTATCGAATTGCCATCAAGCTTCGAATTATTCGTGAATAATGGCCAGTTTTTTATTAAGAGAATTACCTTTATTGCAGGCAGCTGGGATGCTGTCTGCATCACAGACCCTGGTGAGATATTAAGTAACCCAACTAATTTGACAATCACTGGGCCAATAACTAATAGTTTCTTTCTGCCAGGTGTAAAGGCTTGGGCCTTAGAAGGTCCTGCTGGCTTTGAAGATGATACTTTATTCTTGCCTATGTATTTATTAGGCAATGGATCAAGTGGCTGCGGTGTCTCCCCAAACTTAGAAGTAGAAATAGATATTCCAGTAACCTTTAGAAAAGAAGAAATTAAGACCATTAATGTATTTAAAAGAGAACTAACCACCACCATTAATTACGATTTAATAGCTGATATGGAATATTATAGCCCAATTCAAGTTGATGGATTGACGGGCTTTTTAAAGAAACATGAGGTTCGCGCAGGAAGCTCTGCCTCACCCCCAGTTCGCCGAACTCATGCGATAAATGGTGATGGAGTGGTAAATGAAGAATGGCAGATTGACGAAATTCAAAATGAGTTAGTCAGTCAAACTACAGGAAATTTAGCGATCACTAATTTCTCGTATGACTCTTATGGTCAGGTCACTAGCTTAGTAGGGCCGGCGAACCACATGGGGCAGAGAATGACATTGAATTACACCTATGACTCCTATCTGCATCAAAATATTGAAGCTGTCAGTAACTCTTACGGAGAAAGTATTTGTAATATTTACAGTAAGGATGGTAATAATTTACTAAAACAGACCAATGATATTAACAATCATCCAATGGCTTATCTTTATGATGATAATAACCGCGTTGTAAGTATATTTGGTCCAAATGAAATTTACAACTCTGTTTCTCCTCCTGCCATTCATTTTGAGTATTATCCGGAAGGTATCGAAACGGGTCCCAATGCACCATTTGAGCGAACTATTCCGGTAGCAATAACCTACCATAATATTAATTCTGGAAGTGGATATGTAACTCCCACGGGAAATATTAATTGTAATAGCTTGGTTGACTTAGAGAGCAGGGAATTGTTGTATCCAATGTTTGCTCCTCTAAGAACTGCGACCTTTCTAAATGGACTTGGTCAGGTTATTCAAGTTAAGAAAGATGTTTCTTGGTCGGATGCAGGTATTTTTGCTCGAAATGTAGAGGTGAGTGGTATTACTAAGAAAAATCTGTATGGATGGACCATTGCTGAGAGATTGAGTTTTTTAGATCTTGCTCCTGGCGAATCACCTCTTACCGATATGGGAGAGTTAATTCTTGAAAATACCATTGAAACTTCCAAAATTCACTATGACTACCTTGGCAGAGTTGATGAAACTAAGGTTCTATCAGAGTCAAGTACGAATGACCCTCATGTTGCAACAGGTTATAATTACTTTTGGGATACGAATCTTGAACTGTTTTCTCATGAAACGATCAGTCCTAGCCCGATAGATCAAAACTCTAGGGTATTTTTAGACGCATTAGGTAGGCAAATTGAAATGTGGCAAGGAAATGCTACGGATGGTTGGGAAACCACTTCTTTCAATTACGATCCGTTGGGTCAAATGCTTGATTATACATCCCCGGCCAATGAAACTTCTGGTTATACCTATGATGAGTTTGGTCGAGTTACAGAGGAGGTTCATTCTGATAGGGGAGCTACAGTCAGCTCCTATGATCTTGCAGGAAATGTTATTCAAATCACCAATGCAGCTTCAGAAAGTATTGACATGACTTATAATTACAATAGGTTGATTGAAAAAGAGTACTCGCGGACAGGAGCTGCGAATAACGTAGTTTTTACTTATGGTAGTTTAGGGGATGGTAAAAATGGAGCTGGTAGAGTAGTTAGAATAGAGCAAGGAACAGATTTTATCGTTCAAGATTTTAATTACGACTTTTTAGGTAATCTAATAGAAGAAAAGAAAAACATAAGGATTACCCAGGCTGGTCCTCAAGAGTTTATCACCTCTTTCAGATATGATACTTGGGGACGAATATTGGATATGACTTATCCAGATAATGAAGTGGTAACTTATGGCTATAACCAAACAGGTGATTTAATTACGATGGAAGGTGAAAGACCTGGTTATATGGCTCACGACATTTTAAATTCGGCCTTATATGATGGCTATGGAAATATGAGTTCTTATGAATATGGAAATCAAGCGAAAACTAATTTGACCTATCATAATAAAACGAGACGGTTAACAAATAGTGAAGTTCAACTTTCCATTAACGGTGCGTCTCAAACCATGCTTGATAAATCGTTTCAATACGATGATATCGGTAATATTGAAGAGATTACAAATAACGCAACTCCAATAACTACCGCCAGCGGAGCCCCTATTGGTGGCGCCTACAAGCTTGAAGGAATAAGCTATAATCATTTAGGTCAACTGGAGCAAGCAAGGTTGAAATACGGGAGCACCAGTTCAGGTCTGGGGAGTTTAAGTATTGATCAAACCATTTCTACAAACTTCTTTTCAGCTGGGCGATTAGCTTCTAAAACAACCATTGATAACATCTCTGGTGCTGCAGCAATAAGCGACTTAGACTATAGTTATAATCCCTCGAAAAGACATCAAATTACGGCAGTGTCAGACCAAATAAATAACATCACTAAAGATCACAACTATACCTACAATGCCATGGGCTCAGTTGCGGAGGAAACGTACACTGAGGTTGACGCAGGCAAGACTACGGTAAGTCAAAAAACTAGTTACTGCTGGACTGAAGATCAAAAGCTGGCAGGTGTTTTAATTGAAGATTTGCAAACAGAGACCTCAAGCGCTCATCATTATTTATATGATCATACTGGCAACCGTATTATGAAATCCAACATATACTCGGGATTAGTAAATGTCAACAGCAATTCTACCCTAAGTTTACCTATGGATCCTCCTACGGTGTATGTGAACTCTTACTTTATTGCCACTCATTATTTGGAGACTGTTTTAGCAAGCAAGCACTATTACATGGGCGCCCAAAGAATAGCTACCAACCTTATTAGCAACCCCTTTGATCATGATAACCCAGACCTAGAGTTAATTCAAGCACCGAACGAAGAAGATATTGGCTATACTGCAATAGGAACAGGTGCACCTCAGGATTTGATGGCTACGCTTGACTGTTTGTATGGGGAGCCACTGAGATACACAACTGATTATCTTTACTTGCAGAGCATTGGTCTGGAAATGGAGTTTGTAGATTGCAACGCCACATTGGGAGAACCAAATGATGAGGGCGGTGGAGGCACCGATCCGCTGGAAGGACAATCACTTTGCCAATGCGAGCAAAGCACCTACTTCGCAGGTTTAAATGGAGCTAATTGCGATGAAATTGAAGTTATGTACTTTTATCATCCCGATTACCTCGGCTCGGTAGAATTTATAACAGACATGCGCGGCGAACCCTATCAATTTTTCTTAAATACGCCTTGGGGCGAAAATTTAGAAAACCAGTATGCTAAAAACTATACTAGCTTTAGCAGTAGGTTTAGGTTTAATGGTAAGGAATGGGATGAGGAGACTGGGAACTACTACTACGGGGCGAGGTATTACGATCCGAAGATTAGCGTGTGGTTGAGTGTGGATCCGCTGGTAGGGAATAATCCAAATTTAACGCCATATAATTTTGTGGCTAATAACCCAATAATATTTATAGACCCAACGGGGTTGGATCATGAGTACTCCGTTGATACAAAAGGGAAAGTTACCAAAGAAAAACATGTTAAAGGTAGTACTGAAGATCATTTACATACAAAAGAAAACTGGGATAAAGGAAAAAAAGATGCTGGAATTACTGTAAAGGACCAAGAGTTATTGCCTCAGCTTTCTACCAAGGAACCAAACACGGAGTTTACTGATCGTAGATATGTAACACAAGACTTAAAAGGGCATGTGGCCAATACTTCAAATTCTAAGGAAGCAGAAAAGGTTTTTAAATTTTCTGCCGACAACTCGGATATTGAATGGAGCCTTCAAGATTATACTGACGGAACTTCGGCTGTTGGAAAGTCCTATGAAGGTAGTTCAACAGTAACAGGTGGCATGAACCCAGAAAATAAAAATAAGGTTGTATCTAGAGATATTCATAGTCACGGGGGAACAAACCCAAAAGTTGATTATGTGCCTTCAGGTAGAGATTCGCAGCGTGCGAAGAATTATATTATAAAAAATCCTAAAGCAAAAGTATATTTATATATGCCCAAAAACCCGAATTCTAATGCACGAATACTTGACCTTGGAAAAAATAGATGGGTTAAAAATTGGTAACTAAAATAATTAATTATACTATGAAACTACTTTTAAAAAACATATGTATCCTATCTATTTTTTTTACCATTATATGTTGCAATCATAAAATTATTAACGAAGATGTTAAGAAATCGATTGTAGGTTTAGATTTATTTACTTCTGGACAAGAGCCTAAGAAAATTTATGGCACATTGTCAAATAATCGAATAATCATGAAATATTATTCGATTTCTGAACATGAATTTTACAATGCTATAGAAAACACAAAACATAAAATAAGTTTTTTATCAAGTGAATATTATTTAGGAGAAAGGTTTAACACATTAAGCAAAAGAAATGGAGATACCTTGAGGTTAAGTTTGAAAAACGACTCAATACTCATAGATACCCACGGATCTCATCCAGTAAAGTATTTTTATGAAAACAAAGTTGGAAAATTCCATATGGTAATGAAATTTTCATTTGAAGATGCCAAGACATTATTTATTAGTGATAACTGTAATAATGTGGTCTCAGATATTGTTAATGTCGTATCAAATAATGATGGTGATATGATTTTTGCTTCATCTAATGAACAAGAATTTACTTGGGATAGTACACAAGTAGTAATAGCCCGAATTAATGACTGTCAAATTGATACGTTAATAAATTATAACCCTCATTGGTTTTCAAAATTCACATTTTTTAATAATAAAAATGAAATATATTTAGCACATACTGAAGTTGAAAATAATGGTGATTATACCGTAACCCCAGTAAAAATGGAGATTAAATCAAAATAGTCTTTTTGGGTAGTGCTTACCCCCTAGAGCACGCACTCAATTCCATTAAGATATTCTTCTTTCAAATGCTATCCGTTTGATTTTAACCTTACATGGTATTTCTCTGATTTTCTTTAATATAACGATTTAGACGTATTGGCCCAATAGGTAATCTGAACAGGGGTTTTAGTTAATCTAACCTCTTAGTTTTGCGTAAATATTAACTTAAATAGGCCTAGAAGAAAATAAAGACTTCTATAGGTAGAGTATGGATAGGATATCTAAAATGGAGGAGTATTATGATCTGAGTTTATATGGAAATACAGAAACGGGTAAAGATCCTGAAATTGTCTACTACTACTACTACTACTACTACTACTACTACTA
>TARA_R110002050_G_scaffold24593_2_pt1 | contig 27249 bp, 38 predicted proteins | sample TARA_R110002050 | Tara Oceans TARA_R110002050 (sample SAMEA4396988) | marine metagenome | biome: Polar Biome; feature: [DCM] deep chlorophyll maximum layer (ENVO:01000326); material: water (ENVO:00002006), including particulate matter (ENVO:01000060) such as... | depth 25 m
GACGAACGCCAAAGCGGCCGTGATACTTCCGCCCGGCGCATCGCTCAAATTCAAGGAGAAGTTTTTTGTGCCTCCGCCAAGCAAGTCGTTTCCTGCTTCCAGCTCAGCGACTCGTTCCGTTAATTCTGATATTTGCCAGTCCGTAGAAGCTGATTCGTCAGCGTTTGATTGCAAGAAACCGAAACCGCCGCCCAGAACTGCGGGCAGTCCGGCGATGTAGGCGATGTTGTCTTGAATGCTTTCAAGTAATGCACGAAATTTGGATACTGTCTGTCCGGCTTTATCTGCAACCGCTTGCGCACGATCAGTTATTGAACCAGTAGCGTTTTCAACTTCTTCTGCAATTTGTCTTAATCTGCTTGAGAGATCGTCTGGCTCCGTCATCGTGTTCCTTAATTTCGGACACTGACGGTCACTGCTGCTCTCTATGTTATCATCCAAGAATGATCAGCGGTTGTGTGTCATGTCTTCATTTGACAAGTCACGAACCAGATTGTGCTACTTCTTACGGTTCATGGGGATCAGATAATTCATTAACTGAAAGTTTGGATCTAATCTCTTCCAATAAATCTTCAATTGTTCGTCCCAAAGCTTCACAATATTTTATAGATGTTCCAGTAACTGTTGAATAAAGAGCGACAGCTGAAGCAGAGTCAGCTTGATTGGCGATTCTGTTTAAAGTTTGTGCGAGTTCTTCCAATATGATCTCTTCCGTTGCGCTCACCGTGAATTTGTTCAAACGGGGCAGGCGGATTGTCTGAAATCATTCTATCAGAAACTTACAAAACGCTATATGTTTCCACTAAATCTTCGTAGCTACTTTTATAAGGTCCTTCATGACGTACAGCCATTCCTGATAAGTCAATCCAATAGTCAAACCATGATTGAGCATCCCAATCTAATTCTTGTACGTCGTAGCGGATTCTTGCATCTCTCGCACGAATCGCCCACTGCTGTGCCCAATCTTGACCGATGTCGCCTGATGAAGCTGTAGGAATAAAACCGATAGACCCGTTATCAGCCATAAACAGAACTCCGATAATGCCATCAACTCCGCTTTGCCTAAAAATTGTGTACGAAACGTTCTGACCTCTAGGACTTGTTGGAGTTGAACCTCCAGGCGTGTAAACAACTTCACTAAAAACGTAAGGCTCGCCAGCAGCACCATTTTCTCCGAGTGGCTCATCCTCATCAAACATAACTTCAATGTTTACGTCGACCATACGCCTAGTTTACACAGAATTTACTAAATTCTCTTACGTCCAACTGCTTAAGTCAGGAGCGTCAGCGTCCTCAATAATGTCAACATGTTTTCCTCGTGGCAGCACTTGCGCTTTGATTAACTTCTGCTTATTTGGACCGCCTGTCATCTGAACGTCCGTAACAACAAAGTTAAGACCACGTTCCAAAATCAGTTCATTCTCTTTTTTGAACCCAGAAAGCGGTCTTGCATAGATTGCTTTTACATCAGCGGGCACGTCTAGCTCCAAAATCCATTGACCCATAAAAGCAGGATCGCCGCCTACAGAAGTAGACGTATAGCCATAATCCTGAATAACGCTTCCAACCAAAGATTCAGGATTTTGGTTAATCAGTGCTGAATCTATTTGTTGTCCGAATTCGTTACTAATAAAATTAGTTCCTCGATGAACTCTCACATTTTGACCGAGTGGTCCAATTTTTTCAAACGCATCATCCAGACTTGCCAAAGTACCTAAATCTGATTCTGTCAGATCATCAACCAATCCACGAATATCGTCTCTTGACTTTCTTAAGGCTGTATTAGCGGTTGAGAACCAACTTCCCGTATATCTGGACACAGCGTATTTGTGTTTGCGCTCTAGCGCTTCAGTTCTCTTTGCGAATCTTCGAGTAGCCATTTGAGGAGACATAATTTTGAAGTCACTAGGATCTTCTAAATCAATGTTTGCAATTTTTTCTTTGGCTTCTTGCAAAAGAAGTTTCGGTTTGCCTCCTTCCGTTTTCAATAACGCATCTTCAAATTCGATCCACTTTTTGTCAATGGTTGCAAATCGTTCTGTAATAGATGCAATGAACTCGTCAGCGTTTTTGGCTTTAAGCTTTCCGGCTTGTATCGCTGCTTCTGCATACGGTCGCAAAATGTCATCTAGCCGCCCAGACTCAGCCAAATACTTTGCAGTTGCAATTGTGTTTTGAAGTTTTGCGGATTGTTCAGCGAAAGGAAGACCAGGAATATCTCCTTTAGCAAACTGTTCAAACATTTCACCGTAAGGCATTTTGGACGGATTATTGGCATTCGGATTGTAAAGCCAATCCAATAAAGCATCAGCTTCGCCTTTACTTCCGAAATGTTTAAACGCTTGCCCTTTATCTATTCCTACTGGTAACAACTCTTTATCGAGCAGACTTTTATATCGTAAAAAGTTTTCGTTGTGGGCATCATAATTTGAAATCAAATAGTCGAACAAATAGTTTTGTTCCATTGCTTCTAATTGAAGTGTTGACAATTTTGTGCCGTCGAACTTTTTGCCTTTAAACAGAGCTTCTGTCTGATCTAAAGTCTTCCCCAACACTTCATGCAGTGAGCCAATTTGACCATCTATATTAACGACTTTCACAACCGGACCAGGTAGTCCTAAGCTTTGCTGAAGATGAGCTGTTGCGGCTTCCAGCTCTGCTTGCCATCTTTCTTGAGGCTTAAAAATCCATTGCTCTTTATTTTTTGGGTTTACATAAACTTTTTTAGGATTTTGACCGCCTAGTTCAGCACCCAAAGCTTTGTGCTCAATTAGCTGATCAGAATCCAATCCAAAAGGAAGTTCATCTGGTTCATAAGGCTGACTAGCCATACTGTTAACTTGACCTTGAGACAGATCATCAGGAGTTTTTTCAGATGGCTTCTTTGTAGGTTTTTTGGCAGCAGGTTTTTTGGGAGCAGGTTTTTTAGCAGCTGGAGGTTTAGCAGATGGAGGCGGTGTAGGTGCAAGCTTTGTTTCTACGTTCACTAAAGACTTCGGCTGATTCTTGGAACTCAAACTAATTGTTATATCCTTCTGAGACCAAGGATCTGTAAACACTGAATCTGAATCAAGAAATTCATTATTTATGTTTGACTCGGTAATGAAATCTTTGAATTTATTTGTTGACCCAAAAATATCATTATCAGCAATATCGCCTACTTGGTTATAAAGCTTTCCATTAGGAAATAGCTCTAAAACAAATTCGCTATTGTATTTTGGCGAACCGGTCGGTTTGGGTGATAACAAATTCCCGTATTTAGCCCACAACATTTCTTTTTCGTTACCAATGGTTCCTAACTTTTCGGCGTAAGCAAGTTTTAAGGCTTCGTTCTTCGGAGCTTTGAAACCGTTTGGCGTAATATATTTATCCTCTCCAAGAATAAAGTCCGCAACATCGTCTGAATCAATGTTATTTAATTTGTTGTGCAGCTTCGTAAAGTTCAATAACTTTGGTTCGTTTAACCCTTTATCCTTTACTGCTTTTTCCAAAACATCTTCTAGTTCAGCCATTTGAGTAGGGTTCCACCACTTATTGGCGTTTTGTGTTCCTGTCATCTGACCCCATAAAGCTTCTTTCTCATCTGTTTTCATAATGACATTTAACAATTCAACGACTTGATCGTTTACCTTGTGATGCATCGCCGCTGTATCAATCAGTTTATTTATTTGATCTGCGCCAAGATTGTCCCAGCTCGGACTAGCGGGGTGCGGTAAACTTTTTAGCTCTTCCATTCTGACAGCTAAAGCCTTGACGTTTTCGTTAACTTTTTTTGAATAACTGTGCAGTTCATCCAACCATTGATACGCATCTTCCATTTTGTTTGTAAATACGCCCGGCGCTAACAATTCGCCGTTTAGAGAATATGCAGAGAACGTTTCCCATATCTCGCCACCAGGTTTAATAACTTCATCAAGCTGTTGAAACCAAGCTTCAAACGTAGAGAAACCCTCAAGCGTTTCGCCTAACGTTCCCGGAACAACAGGCGGATTAACAAAGAAATCTAAATCTTGAGGCGATAAGTTATGTAATTTTCCTATTTGATTAATCGCTTCTTCGCTGACTTCTAGCCCTAAATTAACTTTGTTAAGAGACTGAGTAACGTTATATTCATCGAAATTATCCAAGATGTCGGCCCAGCCACCGTTGTTTAGACTCTTGAATGGTCCGCCGTCCCAATGATTTCCTGTGTCCAGCTGGCCTTTACTCGTAGACTTTAAAGGTTTTACTGTTCCAATTCCGGTTTCGGCTGCATCAGATTTTTTTGCTTTATTAAAAAACCAGTCCAGCGGCTGTGGTTCAGCACCGGGCACAGTCCAATATTCAATAGTTGGTTTTACTGCTTCAGAAACAACAACTGGAGTTGGAGCAGACGGCGCAAGAATTTTAGGAGCATTCGGAAATTTGAAATTAGCTGGAGCGCCAGTCTTAGACGGCACAGATAACGGATCGACATCAATTTTTAAAGGCGCTCCAGGCAATCCTGTTCCGCTTGATTGTGGCGACGTGTAATCTTTTGTGTTTGGAATAATGTTGAACGTGCATTTGCAATTTGGATGAGCAGGCGGATTTCCTTCATATCCGATTGGAAACGGTTCTAACGGTCCAACCATAAAACCATTCATCGGACTGCAAATCTCGCAGACATCGAAAGGTCCAGTCACCCACATTTTCTTTGCGCTACTTTGCAACACGCCTTTTTTGAACATTTGGTTTAGCGCTTCTTGTTTGCCTTGATTGCTAGCCCGCATAATCTCGGTTCTAGCGATCATCTTTCCTCTTGATTTACGCAGCTTTGCGCCGTACTTGTCGGCATCAGCTAACACGTCAACTAGCTCTTTACCAGACGCTGCCAACTTTTCTGCACGATGATAGACAGCCATTGCATAAGGCTCAGTTAACCCTTTGATAGCGTTAGCAAACGGCGCCATCTTAGCGTTTGCAGGTCCTGGAAGTTCTTGCAAAATCTTCATCAGGCTGTTCGTTGTTTGCACTCTTGTTAAGCCATCATTGAACGCTGCACCAATAACAGCTCGTATTGCTTTAACTTGTTCGCCTGTCATTGTTTTAGCCATCAATTTGGCTGATTCGTTTTGTGCCCACTTCAATGCTGTAGGCGACGCTTGTCCAAAGATTTGCTTTGCTGCGTAACTCGAAGGCAACTCAGTCGCTAACGCTTTACCGACGTTGCGATATTCCCTAACGACTTGTTCTCTTACGTTATTGAATTCAACAGCGCCGCTTTCGTCCAACTGATCTAACAAGATTTCAGCAAAGAAAGGTTCAAAACTAGCCATATGGACAGCAATATCAAGTCCGTACGTGCCAGTTGTTGGAGCTAAAAACCCTTCTTGAACTATCGACGTGGGTAACGACTCGTAAGCAACAGATGTAACACGAGCAATCTGATCCTCGTAAACACTTAATCTAGGATCTTTTTGTTTTCTCTTTGCAGGATCTTTAAAGTTGCGTTTAAGTATTTTTGTTCCAGCTGCGGTACGTCTAATTCCTGAAGCTGTTCGATTCGTACCGCCGTTTACTGGTATCTGTTTAAGAAATCTGCGGCCCGCTGTTAAGTGAATACCGCCCGTGCAGCAACTACACATCCTCGGATTCCGATGATGGCAAACCAGCCGTTTGTCTTAAATAGTTTTCTAGTTCTTCATCAGGGAACAACGACGCTCCAGCCCCTGCAAGCTGATTGATATACGTACCTAAAGCGCTTATATCCACGTTTTTTGGTGGCGTATAAGTTAGTTCGGGCATTTTCGTCTCATCCATTCCATTAATACGAATAAGTCTTGGAATAGCGTACGAATTGAAGACTTCTGCAATTGCGTCTAACCATGCAGACAGCGAACTTATGAACAGTTCGATTTTCGAAACTGAAAGGGCTTGTGTTCCAGTGGCTTGATGCCCAAGTAACACAAAATCAGCAAGTGTTGACATTGCAATTCTTTGGTCATAACGCTGAATGATGGCGTTTGTGTCGAACTGGCGACGTCCACCAGTCGAAAGCAGTTTCAAATCGTAGGCCAGATTTCCGGTGTCTGGATCGTAAGCCAGCGGAAATACGATGCCTTCTTGCTCATCTCGTTTAATGTTTCGCACTAGCTGTTTGATCGCATCGAGTGCAGCAACTTCGCCTGCTGTAGCGTTATCGCTCAACAGTTGAGGCGGAACCATAGCAACAGGCAAGCCAGCCAAGTCTCGTTCAATGCCGATTGCTTCAATTTCTTGAATCTTGGTTTTGTAATACCACGGAACAAACGCATTTCTTAAAATAGAACGACCGCGAGGATTGTTGTATTTGGTAGTTGTTCGAAACAACAACATTTTTTCTATCGGAATGTAAACGTTATCTCGTCCAAACGTTTGCCCTAATTCTTGCTGCTGTGTTACGCCGTTAATGCCGCCGTTTCTGTCTATGTCCCAATCATAAATAGTGGACTGTCCTCTTATCGGAAGCTTTTTCCAACCAATCCGACCGTCATTGTGACGACTAGGAACTTTTTCATTAGCTCCGCTTCTTCGTTTATAAACAATTTCATGAACTGAGAATCCGTAAGTGAGAAACGAAAGAATTGCTCCCAACGTTTCGTTCCAGCTCGTGGACATATCAGTCAAACAAGACGCTATAAATGCAGCCATATCGGCGGCTACAGGATCTTCAATGTCCGACGAATCAACCGACCAATCGACTCCACGAATCATCATCTCCACAGCGTGAAGAATGGCGCCAATTACTGGATCGTTATCAGCCATTTCTCTATAATTGCCAACTCCCCGTTTGCCTTGGAGCTGCTTTAGAAAGTCTTCTTGTACTTGGCCGCCGTATTGAATTAAACCAGATGAGCCAAGTTCCATGAAGTCAGTTGACGTAGGTTTAGCTTTCCCAATGTTGCGGGCGTAGCCCTCTTCAGTCATGCTGCCTCCATTACGGTTCTGTTACGACCCTACTACTACGCTGTTTAATGCTGTTGTAGCGCAACATAACTGTCATAAACGCCATTGACTGGGCGCAGTCATTGAGAACGGAGCCACAACTGGAGCTTTTCGTGCTGCGTCAACAAGAATCTCCGTGATACCCCAAACTAGAGCATCCAAACGATCAGGAGACACTGCATGATCAGGAACCCAAGAGCACAACTGATCCTCCAGCAAACCATGAAAGCCTAAATGATGAACTCGACCTTGTTCATAAAGTGCCGCAACGGGTTCCGCTCTAGTTCTTTTACCTTTTGAGGCGTGAACTAGTTTTATTGGAACGTTTGGATCAACTGTTCTGATTGTATGGGAAACCATGTCGCCGCCTTGATTCGCTTCTGCAACGATGCGGTCAGCTTTGTTGGCATGATAAGCGCTAACAACAGCCATTCCCCAATCGTTTGGAGATCCTCGAACTGATCTGTCGTCCAGAACGTAGCCGTGTCCGTCTTCGCCTAGTCCAACAACAACGATTCCTGTTTCTGCGTTTTCTGCTTTACTACCTGCCGCAGGATCGACTGCAACAACTGTTCTTACAATCTCTGGAAGTTGGCTGACTCTTAGCGCTTCCAAGTTATCTCTATCCCATAAAGAGCCTTCAATGTCATCCAACACTTCTGCATATAGTTCTTGACGACCCATCCGAGTTCCCTCGTATCGGCTAGTGATTTCGGTAATGAATGAAGCTGCCAGATTATCCTTGTTGTCAAACGTGGAGCCTCTGGTTACAACAATTGACTCATCTTCAATTTTCAACAGTCGCCGAATAATAGGAATTGGTTTCGGCGTCGTTGTTACAACAACACGCGGGTTTTTGCCGATGCGTAGTCCGAACATCAACATATCCCAGGCTTCAGGATACCGCCACGCCGCGAGTTCATCAGCCCAAGCCAGATCATGGTTAGGGCCACGTAATCGGTCTGGCTCATCTGCTGAGAATGCGGAAGCAACAGCGCCGTTATGAAATGTGACACGTCTTTTGGACGGTTCGTATCTAGGACGTTGATCTGCTGAATATACACCTAACAATCCAGACTCTCCTTCAATCATCGTATCTCTTACGTCGGCGGCAGTCGGACCAACTAAAGCGATATGTGACGTCATTCCTAAATCTATTTGCTGTCTAACAAACTCTGCGCCTGTTCTTGTTTTGCCCCATCCACGGCCCGCAAGAATTAACCACATTCTCCAATTTCCTTGCGGTGTTGATTGCGAGGGACGTCTGTGAACATCCCAAGAATTAAAACTGGCTATTTTTAAAGCTTCAGACGCTTTTGCATGGAAATAATCTTGTGTCTCTTGTGGCAACGTACGCAGCGTTTGCAAAAGCGAAAGTTCAGCTGTCATTGCTTAATCTGTCTTTAGACCGTTGTGTAAGCCGTTCTGAGACGGTTCTGAGAGTATGTTTACTGATTGTGCATCTATCACTCCGGTCGCTGCCCGTGCTTCTTCTATCATTGAGCGGAACGCTTCACCAACATCAGTAATAATTGGTGCTCCATCTTGACCAGAAATTTCTACTTGCTTCGGAGATTCTAATCCGTACAACGCTGCCTGATGTTTTAGTATGTTCACAGCCGCATTTGATAATCGTTCGGTTCTGTACGGTTTATCCAATTGACTATCTGCCAAGATTTGAGCAAACAAATGTCTCCAAAGCTGCTCCAAACGTTCGCCCTGTATAAGTCTTAAATCATCAACAGCTTCGTTTCCCCACCACTTCAAAGCCCTATCGTAAGCCATCTTAGCTCCAGAGCGTGAAGCGTAACCAACTTGCTCTGCTATCTCATCGAACGAACCGCCCGCCGTTCTGAGCTGTACAACTCGCCGATATTTAGCAGCTGTTTCTGGTGATAAAGCTGATGTCTGTCCTCCGGGCATGTTCACAGCCTAGTGTTCACAGCTGGTTTGCCAAGTAATTGGTCGTGATGTTCTTGATTTGCTGGTCCCATGTATTGGAAAGAGAGTGTGTAGCGTTTGTTGAATGCTGTTACCGGATTGTCAGTTTTTTGGTAACGTTTTCTGAATGATTGGCGGTTGTGTCCTTTGGATGACATTGCCCAATTTGGTGATCTGTTTAATGTTCCTATCATTCCTGGATGTGACGTAGTAATTGTTAATAATTCGCGTTCTTCTTTGTATGCGCCTCCCAGAGTGTCGAGAAAGACACGTCCGAGTCCTAATCCTTGAAAGTCAGGTGTGACAACGATTCTTGAGCAGCGGCGATAGTTTTTTACGTTGGCGTGTGGTTGTCGCATTTCTCCTAAGAATGCTGCGGGAATTCCGTTTACTGTCGCTACCCAGGTGCGGCAATGAAAGGCAAGATTATCGCTTAGATAGTGATGGCGAGAGAAAGATTTCCAAAGATCTCGGTGACATCGAGAGATTTCGACGTTGACTTGGGGCCGGGGTTGAACCGACCTCCAAGAGAACTGACCGTTTACCATGTCTAGAGTCCAATCAGGTTGCAGCCATTCGGCGATGTCATAGTGACAGCTAACGGCTACAAGCTGTTGGTCTGTTCTTCTTACGTGTTTGGCGACTGCGTGAGAACCTATTTGTGCAACGGTTCTATCAACTACGGAAGTGAATTCGTCTAAGCAAACTATTTTGTTTTTGTTTGTTGCTAACGCAAGCGCTGTTTCTACTCTGAAACGTTCTCCAATCGATAAAGCGTTTGGTGGTCTTAGCCACGCTGGTGGAGAGGAGAATCCAACAGATGTAAGCAAACCAGTTATTTCGTCTGTAGTTAGTTCGTTTGGAAACAAATCGACAACAGCTGTTTCGGAAGCATCTGGTTTTGTTTCTGTTATTCCAAATAGTTGAGCGGCGACTGTAGATTTCCCAGAACCAGACGGTCCGACGATAAGACCCACGTTCCATGGTTTGTTCAGATTTAGTTCTTCATGATTTATGAACGTTTGTGTTCCGTGATCTTCGTCAAGATCAAACATGCCTCGAACTTGCATCACACGGGACGAAACTTTGATCACTGATTCCAGTTTGTGTACCGTCATAACATCGACGCCGATACTTGGAAACCTTGACTTGTTAACGTTTCTAGCGTTTCTCTTTGGTGTTGATCGTTGTCACAAGATACTAATACGCTGTAATTGAGTTGAAGATCCACCGGATCAGTGTTCAACTCAGGCAAATCGTTAAACATTTTAAGTAATTTGTCTACGTCTTCAGAATTCCAGCCTGTTCCATCGAGTTCTCCCGCTTCGGAAACGTTTGTGAGTAAGTCCAAAAGCTGTTCATCGTTGTAACCGCCTAAATCTGATGTTTTATTATCAGCTAGAAGAATGCGTACAGCTTTTTCGTCGTCGCAATCAATGAACATTACTGGCACTTCATCAAGCTTTTCAGCTTTAGCCGCTTTGTAGCGATGATTTCCAACGAGAATATGTCCTGTGCTTCTTTGAACCACTATTGCCCCAAAGAACCCGTTTGCTTTAATTGAGCGGCGAATTGCGCCAACATCGCCGACTCTTGCGTTTTGTGGATGCGGTTGAATCAGATTTTCATTAATTGAAACCAGCTCCAGCTCATGCTTTGCTGTTTCGTCTAACTCGTTTGACATTGAAACGTTCCCTTTCAGTTAAACCGCCCCAAAGGCCGTAATGAATATTATTCTTTATTGCATATTCCAAGCATTGAGGTTGAACCGGACAGACGTCACAGCAAAGCTTTTTGCCCTTTGGTGTGAGTCCTTGAGCCGGATAAAACCAATCAAGAGGAGCGTTTTTGCATTTTCTATGTTTGGTAATAAGAATCGGAAGAATAGGAGGCGGAGCAAATTCTTTAAAATCGAACGCTGCAAATCGTTCGTAAACATCTTTTGATTCTCTTTTTCCCATCGCTGACAGGGTAGACCCATAGTCATAGATTGTCTTCAATAAGCTGAATAAATATACGTTTAACCATCTTGTCCATATCCTCTTGCTTGCAATATGTCTTGTCTCGTAAAAGCTCCGCCAGAACTTGTCCCGTAGGCTTTGACGTCTCTTATGTCTACCGTTTTTTTTCTTTTTGCTAAATGTTTTGCTTTACCTCTTGCAACGGTTGCCTCTTTGCGGCGTAAACGTTCAGTGCTTTTGCAACTTTCGCAACCGTGCGTCCACTCTGTCACCGCTTCCGCTCTTGCTTTGGCTTTGCACAATTCACATAATTTCATCTAGCTCTTCCATATCTTGTCTGTCATATTTTGTTCCGTGACGACTTTGTTGTCCATGACTCTTTGAGCAAAACCAATCTCTCGATCCGTGTTCACCTCTAACCAGACAGCCAAAGCCTTTTTTCTTGCTTCCACGTCGCTGTCATAACGGCCGCATGCCACGTACAAAAATTTGCTGTCAGGGTAGCGAAAGGAAATTTTAAATTCGTTGTTCAATGTTTTTATGACGAGTGGCGGACTGTCTTTAGACTTTGCGACATAAGGAACGTAAGTAAAGTTTGCAATGAATCTTGTGGCTGAATCCGAACTTCTGAGATCCTCTTCTGCCATTAGCTGGGCGCCTGTTCTTTCCTATATTTTCTAACTTCTTGCTGAATCGTCATTTTGTGTAATCCTGTTACTTTTGCAAGTTGTGGATACGTGTAGCCCTGATCCTTTAAATCAGCGAATAAAGCGCGTCGATCTTTTGCCACTTTGCGCAATCGTTCCGTACTTTGCGACAAATCATCGGTCATCTCTACAGCCATAGAAATCAGTTGATCGTTTAACGGCTCATCATTGTTAACAGTCATGGTTTATCCTCCTAAAGCTCGCACATTTGCGGCCATTGTTCTAGCTGAATCAATTTGAGTCCTTAAGGACATAAGTTTTTGTTGCGTAGCTTTTTCTTGTGCCTCTAAAATTTTCCACTCTCTAAATGCGGCAGATGCAAAAATGTGGGCAGCTGATTCTTTTTGTGCGACGGTTCCCGCTTGAGCTTTAAGAATTGCGCGATGATAATCACGCTTGAAATCAGCTTCAGCTTCAGCCCGATTCACGCTCATTTTGTGAAACGTTTCAACTTCGACTTCGAGACGTTGCCCCAAGTTCATTAGATGCTGTTCAATATCTACCTGAATTAACGGTTCAATTGAAGACATATTAGCTTTCCTCAACTTCTTGAATCTCTAAACGCAAACCGTCCAAGTCATCCACCTCAGTGGGAAAGAACGTCAATGATCTAACAAATCTAGGATCATCATCAATCAAAACGCCTACATCAACTAAGCCGTCAATCGCAGCTTTGACAGCCGGGAAACATGCACCAACATCCATCATATTTTTTCTGTTTTTAGCTAACGGAGTTGCATAAATGTGAACAGCTTTGAACTTTGGAATCTTTTGAGCTTTTGCCATCCATCCGAAGCTTTCCCGCATATCTTTTACCGCTGCGGCTCTTTTCATATGATGCCAAGTTCGTTCAGCGTTCGCTGTCCACGGACGTGATCCATGAAGTTCAACAACATGCATCATTTTAGAATGGATCTTCATCGGGGGCCGGACGAGATGGCTTTTTAAAATTTCCAGCTCTAGTTGTGGAATTAGTCGGTGAGTCAGTTGTTTTCCATTTGACAGACAACCCTGCATCTTCAATTTGCAATCTTGTTGCAGAACGTTTCCCGTCATCGCTTTCCCATTCAGAATAATTCAAACGTCCGTGAATAATAACCCGCTCACCTTTTTTCCAATCTGCCATGTTTTCCGCAAGCTCATTCCAAGCAACACAATCAAAGAAATGACCGACAGAATTTCCTTCTTTGTCTTTTGAGTTCCACGCTATTCTCAAGTTACAAATTTTGGATTGACCCAAATCTTTTATCTCTGCATCTTTGGTCAGATTGCCGCTTATTGCTATTGAATTATCGTAACCCATATTTTCCTTTTGTTCGGAAACTTTAGTCTATCGCTAGTGCTGACCATCGTAAAGTCATTAAGCAAAGTCTTTAAACATTGAATACGTGCGCTTCACTTGCTAGTGCAGACACTGTTAGCTATACTGTTTTATGACAGCAACGACTCAAGGAGTTACGAAATGGCAAAAGCCAAAATCTTTACAAAAGCAATCAGAAACAAGCTAGAAGAGAACTACGCAAATCAGAACCCGGAAGGTGGCAAAGACTTTAAACCAGTTGTTAAACTGTTCAACTGTTTCGGTCAAGGAACATGGCTTCTAACTGAAATAGATGAACACGATATAGCTTACGGATTATGCGATCTAGGAATGGGCGCTGAACTTGGCTATGTCTGCATAACCGAACTATACGTAACCCTCAATTGGAGACTAGAACGAGATCAGTATTTTAAAGCTGACAAGACACTTAACGCATATGCAAAAGAAGCACGAGCAGCAGGCGGAATAGTTTCATGATTGCAATTTTCGTTCTATCTGTTTACGGTCTAGTTACTAGCGCAATAGTGGGAGCCATTTTTTGGTTAAGTCAATTATATTGGCAGTTTGAGAGATGCAAAGCAGGCAGAGAATCTCTAATAGAAATGCTTGAGCGATATCACTCCGATTCGGTACGTCTGATTGCCAAGCGAAGCATGGGAACTCCTGATCGAATTTATGATTGGCAGTGTGAAACAAATGAATGAGTTTGAACAAAACGAGAACAAATTGGAATTTTCGTTAGATGACTTTGAAGCTATTTGGGCAGATAGGAAGCACTTTTTGCAGCAACAAAAAACTCAAGTTTTATGGCGTCAGAATTTGCAAAGTTTTTTGAATGACGACGGATGGAAATAATCAATCAAACTATTATTGATAGCAATTTTTTGCCCGTTGGATGTCTCATCTAGCGGGCAAAGTGGTGTTCTCAATCAAAGGAAACAAGATGAACAACCCGAAAAATGATGAAAGCAACGCACTCTTTTTAAAAGAGTTACAAGAGTTGATGGGAGGTGAATGCTCAAAGATTGAATCAGCCGACATAGTAATTGAACTACTTGAATGGATTGCTAAATGGATAAACGAAGTTGAAGGAGAGCCTGTTCAACTAGCGAAGATGTTGCCACCGCTTAAAACAAATTCAAAAGACATTTCTCAAGCTGTCAGTTTTCTATCCGATGAAGTTGGCAAATATGTTGCCACTCTCGGTGGTGTTGCCGATGTTCAGATTGAGGACAGCAAATATCTTTTCTCTGTCACAAACAAAGTTCAACGTAAAGCCTTAAATCGTGACGACTTAATTCGAGCAGTCGAACGTAAGTCCAATGATATTAAATACAGAGTGGTTCATGACTCAGGAGAACTGATTTCAAGTGACGACGCAAAAAGTGAACTGTTCAAGAAATGTTTCCGGTTTGAACCAATTTGGACAGAGTTAAAAAAACTTGACATTCAAGATGATGAGTATTGTCAAAAAGGTTGGAGTCAAGTTCTTACTATCAAGAAAGGTATTCCCTCATTATGAATGAGATAACGAATTACTACGACCGTGTTGAGGGACAGCGAGCAGCGTGGCGAATGATGGTTGAACAAGCCGAAATGTTAGCCCAAGCGCAAATCATTCCACAAAGCTATCAAAAAAAGCCAGCCAATTTGATTGCCGCCGGTTTACGTGGTCAAGCTTTTGGATGGGATTTACCTACATCAATGGCAAATTTTCACATAATTGAGGGAACGACCTCAATGCGTCCTGAAGCAATGTTAGGACTTGTGCGTAGCGCAGGGCACAGCGTATTGATTACAGCTTCTGAAGACGCAGCCACAGCTGTTGGCGCAAGATTAGACAACGGCGACACACATACAGCAATTTTCAATATGAAAGATGCTGAGATGGCTGGCTTGCAGAACAAACGAAACTGGAAACAATACAGATCAGACATGTTGCAATGGCGAGCTGTAGCCAAATTATGTCGCGCTTTATTTGGTGACGTCATTAACGGAGTTAGCTATGTGCCCGACGAACTCGGCGCAGTAACTGACAACAACGGCGATCCAGTAGAGACTCACGACAACTTTGATTCGGACTTTATTGTTGCCATTAATGCCAAAAAACAATTACTTGAAGCGTGTGACAACGACAAAGATCGAGCCTCCGAGATTTGGCAAGCTGTCATCGTTGTTGATTACGCCGAAAGAAATGGAAGTGATCAGCCAATCATTGCAATTAACAGCGAAGAACTTGAAGAGTGCATGAACTACGCAAAAAACTATTCAGAGACTGTTTTGGAGTTGGAAGCAGTCACAGATCCTGAAGATCAACAATTATTAGACTAAGATCAAGAGCCACTCGCTTTTTCAAGCAAGTGGCTCTTTTATTCTCACAACACCGGTAAATACCCGACTAAAGGATTACGTGGCATTAGTGCTCTATTCCCTGTTCCAAAGGCAAATGAGGTTCAAATGAATACTACTCTAAAAACTACAAGATGGGAACCAGACCGTATAAGTGTCCCAGCCAAGCTTCTAAGCGTCCCTATGACGCCCACAGCTTTACGCCTATGGATTAGCTTAGCGGCTTTTGCGAACAGCGACAGCTGTTGTTGGCCGAGTACTCGTCGTTTATTAGCATTGATGCCCGACAAGACAAACGACGGTTCAATTCGCAGAGCGAGACGCGAGCTGGAACAATTAAATTTGCTTACTGTCACCTCAAGATTTAATAATGGACGACAAACAAGCAACTTTTACGAGCTTAGATATCCAGCAGATGCGCGCCATACTGACCGGGACGGGGCGCGCAATACGGCGCGGGACGGGGAGGCCGAGAATGCGCGCCCAATGAACTTATACAAAGAAGAACTTAAAAAGAAAGAAGTAAACACACTAGTTACACAAGTTGCTTTGAACTCTTCGACTTCATTGCACACAGATTTTTTTGATCGATTCTGGATTGCTTACGATAAAAAAGTAGGAAAGAAGGCAGCGCAAATTCAATGGAACAAAAATGTTTGTGATGAAATCACCGCAAATTTGGCAATAAATGCTGCACTTGCTCAAAAAACTAACGTTGACAGGAAATTTCGCAAAGATCCAGAACGTTGGATAAATCAACATCGATGGACCGATGAACAAACAATCACTACAACCGGAAGCTCTGCAACTATTTCTCGGTTGAGAGACATGGTGGAAGTTGAGGGATTAAATGAGTGATTACGCAATAAACAGGAAATATGCAATGGCAGCAATTGCAAAGCTTGCTTTAGCATTTAGCAAAGACATGAACGAAGAACAAATCAATTTGTATCTTGTGGCACTTCGTGATTTGAGTCCTGAACAACTTTCCAACGGAACTAACAAAACGATTTCTAACGAACGATTTTTTCCTGCCGTCGCTACTTTACGATCCGCAGCGCTTGAACACGATTCTGAGCCGTCCGCAGAAGAGGCATGGGGCGTTGTGATTGAACGAATAAGAGCACAAGGCAAAGCAGCAGGTGCTCGTTCTTTACCTTCACTATTTCAAACCGCAATTCAGGCTTGCGGCGGTTGGCCTCGACTATGTGAATCAACAAATCCAGTCGGTGACAGAATAACTTTTGTTCGTGCTTACAACAGCGCATTAACGAGACAGCAAAAAGAATCCTCAGAAGCTTGGATTCATCCAGAAATTTCAGATGCAATAGGGCAATTATCGGAAGGAGCAAACTATGCAAATTCAATTAAAATGCTTTGATCGTTTAGAAGCTGCATATCCGAATCAAACGACATCTCAAGAACAGTGGATGAACTCTTGGAAAGATCTTGATAATGCTGTGTTGTCTCGTACTGTCGATTGGTTTATAAAGAACTGGGCAAAGTGTCCGACTCTCGCACAGTTCAAAGAAGTTACACTTGACGAACAGAAACGCCAAAATAAAGCATTCTTAAAAGATTTGACCGATTCTTGCCCAAAATGCGATTCAGGATGGATACAAGTAGACGTGATAAAGGATACTTTTCGTCCGTGCGATGCGTGTCGAGTCGAACAATTTAATCGCTGGCAAGTCGGAACATACAGGCCGTCATGAAGATAGCTTTGACCGTCGCCGTCATTGTTCTTTTTGCATGTTCTTCCGGCAACTTATCAACTACAGCTGTCCATGGCCGTGATGCAAGGTTGGTCTCCACCAATCCGGAAGCGTCTGTCAAAACATCGACGACGGTCAAGCCATCTTTGATTATTGTAGCCGATGCATTAATCACTAGCACGACAATTCTTGTCTCTAATACAACTCTCCCAGCTCTACCAGAACTGACAGAAACACGTTTTAAGCCAGTTGTAGTTTCTACGCTTACAGAAATTGAAGCGGCTTTATGTGCTCCGATTTATGACTGGAACTGTTCTGACGCAATGCACGTATCATTTTGCGAATCTTCAAATCGGGCAGGAATTATTTCTAAACCAAACAGCAATGGCACACGAGATTTTGGATTGATGCAAATAAACGACGGAGCATGGAGCGACTATTTTGGAAACAAATGGGCAGACGTCCTTGACTTACACCAAAATATTGCCATGGCTCATCAAATCTATAGTTTGTATAAGTGGCAGCCATGGACTTGCGCCCCATGACACAACATTTGAACGCTTTAAAAACAGAGCAGCTGTGGGACGAAACACAATTAAGCATCGGCAGTTTTTGTTCAGGCTATGGCGGTCTAGATTTAGCTGTTGAAGATTTTTTTGATGGAGAATTAAAATGGTGGTGCGATACTGACAAAACATCCCAGCATCTAATGAACATTCATTGGCCCAAAACCACGTTTCACAAAGATGTTACGACAATCAATCCACACGATTTAGAGCCAGTTGACATCATAAACGCAGGCTTTCCTTGCCAACCGTTTTCTCACGCTGGACAGATGAAAGGAAACAACGATGAGCGAGCAATTTTTTCATGGATCGCCGACTGTATTAGCGTGGTTCGACCAAGATACGTCTTCCTGGAGAACGTCTCAGCTATCACTTTTTTCGGAGGCGGAGTTATTGGTGAACTTACCAAATTGGGGTATGACTCAAAATGGGGAATTGTACGAGCTTCAGACGTCGGCGCAACTCATCAACGAGCACGCTGGTTTTGTTTCTCATTTCTCGCCGACAAACAAACCCACAAACGGCGTTTTATTTCCGACTCCGAACGCCAGCCTTTTCAACGACGGCGAAAGTTCGGACTCTTGGAATCATCGAAACACAACGAACAAGAATTGGTCCGGGATTCCTTTGCCAGTAGCAGTAAAACAGCTTCCAACTCCTACAGCTCAGGCAGCAAAACACGGTTCGACTCCAGATCTGACAGCGGACGGTTACGGTCACAATCTTTGGGATCTTCCACATCTTGTAACGTCGATTGGGGAGAATACAGAGAAGCAATTGACCGATGGACACGAATCATTGGACGAGTAGCTCCCGCACCTGTTGAGAACGGCAAGCTATCGCAGCATTTTGTTGAGTGGATGATGGGACTCGAAGAGGGTTTTGTTTGTGATCACATACCACAAAGAACTAAAGCGCTTTCATGTTTAGGCAACGGTGTCGTTCCGCAGCAAGCTCTTTTAGCTTTACAATTGTTGACATCGGGTAACTTATGAAATTTGCGTACGCTGATCCGCCGTATCCTGGTTTGTCGTCTCGACATTATCGACAGCATCCCGATTTTAATGGCGAAGTTGATCACAAACAACTAGTTGAACGGCTTGTTCAAAACTATGATGGTTTCGTACTACATACAGGCACGCCAACACTACATTTAGTGCTTGATTGTGTGCGTGACGCCGGTCTAACTTCAAAGGATTATCACCTTCTGAGCTGGGTAAAACCTTTTTGCAGCTGGAAACCCGGCGCACAGCTGCAATATACGTGGGAACCGGTCATTCTAAAGCCTTTGCGTTCTCCAACAGACTCGTTACGTGACTGGCTATCCGAAAGTATGACGACTCGCAAAGGAACTAAAGGAGCTAAACCACGAAACGTTTGTTGGTGGCTCTTTGAAGCTGTTGGAGCAACAAATGAAGACGAAATTGATGATTTGTTTATAGGTAGCGGAGCGGTTACTGAAGCTTGGGCGTCTTGGTGTGATTTCGAACGGTACACACATGAACATCTTTTTTATGATACGACAAATGAGAAAGAGTCAGATGAGCAAAGAACCTAAACCAACATTTTCAATTGATTTATTTACTGAAGAGTTTCCCGACTTGTTTGCTGACACATTTTGTAAATGTCACAAACTACAAATCTGTCCAACGTCTTGGATGCATTCAAAGGAATCGCATGACCGAACTTAATGAATTAACGCGAGCTGGAGAGATTTATCGTCAGAAATTCATTGACAATATTCCTAACTGTTCAGAATGCAACAAAGAAAGCGGTTTTCATGTGCTGATTTGTGTCAACGGATCAACACAAAATCGGGCCGTGTGTTACAACGAATCTTGTATCAGATACAACAAAATAGTTCATTTCAATGATCGACGGCAATCTATAAAAAATGTTGAAGTTTGGCACATGCAAGATCCTCGAATGAATTGTAATTGGGTTTTGAATACAACAATGACCGACAAAGACGGCTTCCGTCCTGCTTGTGAATACGGCAAAGGCACAAAATTTCCTTGTGAATCAGCTGATATGGAATATCATCATTTCGGAGTCAAACGTTATTTTGCGGATAATAGTTTGTGGCCCACAGCTTGGCTATGCAAGTCGCATCATGAACACTGGCATGACGTCATGACTCCAGGATTAGTTCATGACGACATGGATCATTACTCTTGGAATTGGGATACCTTAACTCTTCACAGATATCGAGGCGACTACAAAATTCCTACTGATTTTGATGATCTTGTTCCAACGAAAGAAACAGAAAGTTATTTTGCAGCACAAGATTTGTTAATAGAAACGACAAAACTTCGTTATCAAAAGCTAATTACAGACGAACTTTACGGAACATTTGAACCGCATCCTGATTACGACGACGCAGAGAAATGGATACCCGGCACACTAGACGCATTGGATGATGGCTACGTGTTAGAAGCTGAACTAAGTTCGGACTATAAATACAAGACCGGCACATTTGAATCAAACGAATCATCATGAAGAGAAGCGGACCAATACAACGTAAAACGCCTTTGCGTTCCGGCGGAAATCTAAAACGGACGCCTTTAAAGCAACAATCGAGCCGACGCCGAAAAACTTCAGCTGTACGTTCAAAAATGGTACGTGAACAACTAGAAGAACGTCCGTGGTGTGAAGCTGGACCAATTATCTATAAACATCAGGTCGACACATTAGGGCTTGCGCTTGTCCGTGCTAAGGCTAGAACTGATCAGTGCAGTAACAGAGCGGTTGATATTCATGAGCCGTTGCAGCGCTCTCACGGCGGTTCTATTACTGATCCTGAGAACACGATTGCTTTATGTCGTCGATGTCATGATTGGATTCACAACCACCCTAAAGAATCAATTGAACTGAAATTATTGAAATCAGCGTACGAGTAATTTGGGGTTTAAATAGTACTAGCGGCACCACTACGCTAGTATCTAAGTTGACAGCAACAACTGAAAGATTCTCATGGACGAAGAAATTGTTTTTTATGCGCATCGCTCAATTGAAGGCGGTGAATTCTCGCCGAATGGTAATGATGATTTGTATTGGGGAAAAATAGCAGGCAAACCGTTTTGGAATAGTTCGTTAGGAATTTGGTTTATTCCAATTGTTATTGAATTTCAAGAACATTGGGCGGTGAAAGAAGACTGGGCCGGTTGGTTGCCTTTTCCTAGAGTTTGTTATTACGATCCCACCAAGTTGAGCTTCAAAGATAAGAGCGAACAAGGGCCTCCGACGTGAAGAGCATCGAATCGCAATTGTCAACTAGACAATTTCAAGAGAACGTGGATCGAGAACTCGGTGCAATTTTTGGATCTGCTATTGCAGACGCAGTAGGGGCTGGATACGAATTTAGCAACGGTGTTGAATCTGACTTGATTCCCGAAATTGGGCCAATTGGTGGCGGTTCGTTTAATTGGGAACCAGGACAATGGACCGATGATACGGAGCAAGCTATTGCTTTGCTTGAAGCTTTGCGACATTCGTCAATAAACAACGTTTCACATGCTGCAAAAAATATTTTAGATTGGTACGCCTCAGATCCAATAGATATAGGAATAACAACTAGAAACGTATTGCAAACAGCTTTTAAAGATAACCAAATCAATCAGACAGAAGCGGTTGAAGCTTGCTTTACATCTGCACGTAATTATGCAAATGAAAAAGATTATGACTGTCTTCATGACTCGCCATTTATAACAACTGTGCAGGGCTGCGGATCATTAATGAGACTGTCCAGTTGTGCGTTGCTGTCTTCTAAAGATGAAGCAGAACAATGGGCGGTAGCTACTTCAATGATTACTCACGGATCTGTACATGTAACAGATTTGGCTTCTGCGTTAGGTCAAATAATTTGGAATGCTAGTCGTCTAAATGGTTACTCAATTTACAGCATCTTCGACGGCGTTTTTGATCATCTAGATGAAGAGTTAAAAGCTAACTGGACTGGTTTAACTACACAAAACTACAACAACGATTCTGAATTAAATGATATTTACGATTTAGAAACTCTGATCAGATTTAACGGCACCGCTCCTGGAGCTTTAGCTTGTGCGCTAAGCGCCATAATTCACACAACAGAAATTTGGGGTGATTACAGATTTAATTACACACAGTGGTTTGTTTCTTGTATTCAATACATAGTTTCACAGGGCGGAGATACTGATTCGGTTGCAGCAATTGCGGGGTCAATTGCTGGCGCTTTAGTCGGTTATAAACATTTGCCAATTCTATGGCTTCACGTTTTGCATGGATTTGATTACGATGGAAACTCATTAGATGAAGATGATCTAATAAAGTTAGCTACACAAGCTATCCAAGCCACTCGATCCACTAAGGTTTAAACGATTTGCTAATGAGTTGAGGGTTGCTGTCACTTCGTTCTCCTCATTAGTAGAGGTTCCCTGGCTTTATGACCAAGCCAGGGAACCTCATTTTTTGTATTGTTATTTGGCTGTAGCTTTCTTAGCAGTAGTCTTTTTGACTGGAGTCTTTTTTGCTTCAGTCTTAGTGGCTGCTTTTTTCTTGGGTTTTTCAACTGTGCCAGTCAATGCCGTCAGAGTCGCAGGACCGACCAAGCCATCAGACGTTAAACCGTTGAAGCTTTGAAAGCTGGTGACAGCTGCACAAAGTCCTCGCGAGTACTGACCGTCAGGGTGTAAACCTAAACTCATTTGCACTTCTCGAATTGCTTTGGTGTTTGAATTGTTAGTTGGGGAAAGCCAAGTCGTGCTCATTGCTCACTCACTCTACATATTGAGGCTGAATCATCGCCGACTTTTGATGCTGAAACAGCTTTTGCGATGCTAACTAAGCCCGCAACAGCTCCTATTTTTACAGAATCGATAATTGATGGTCCGGGAACAGCAAACGCTGCCGCCCACGCTTGAATAGCGGTTGATATTGCACGTTCCGCAACGTCTGTTAAAAACGCTTTGTTAAACATAAAGTTTCTCCTAATTAGTTATTGAGGCCCAAGTTTTGCGGCCGACTATGCCATCAGCTTTAAGCCGACGACGCGATTGCAGCTGTCTGACTGCTCTTTGTGTTCCTCGTCCAAATACTCCGTCCACATATTTGGTTCCAATTTGTTCTTGTAGAAATCTTACAGCAGGACCACGGGCGCCACGTCGTAACGGGTGACCCGGATATTCCATTTCTGGCGCTTCGATAACTGGTCGAGGTTGCTTTGCCTTAATTTTGCTTAACGTTATTTTGCCTGCTATTCCACTTGGTGTTAGACCGTTCTTTTTTTGGAAGCGCTGAACAGCTCGATGAGTTCCAGCTCCAAAATCTCCATCTAAAATCAGAACGTAGCCTAAAGTTGTAAGCGATTTTTGAAGCGTTAAGACTTCTGCACCATTGTCACCACGCTTTAATTTCTCGGACGTCTTAGCCGTTGAACTAGAAGATCTCGTTGACACTTGGACAGCTGTCTTAGGTAAACGCCATTGATGAGACGTCATTGTCTTTTTTACATACTCACGTAGCGGTCCGACATAGCTCATATCATATTTGCGACTCGTCCACTCACGATGATGAATGATTGCGTTATGATCCCAGCCTTGCCACTTAGCCATCGCAGCGCAAAGTTTTACAAGCGCTTTAAGCTGAGCTGGAGCATATTCTTCACCGATTCCATCGTTCTCAACTTCAACACCCCAGAACTGGCCGTTGCCTTTCCGGTAATCAGATGAGCGGCCAAGATTCCGTGCATTATAAGCGCCCTGTCCGGCGTCGAACTCTGCGGTGATATCTCTACGCTGTTCTAAATCTTTAACGACTTCAGACGATCCACGACCCGCATGATTGCAACGGTTCTGAGAAATCAAAAGTACCTTGCCGGAACGTCCGAGGAGGAATTGAACAAGTGGCCCCTTCAGGTCACTTCGCCCGTTCACACAAATATTCCGGCAAGGCATGTCCTTTGTACCACCCGCAGCCGTGTGATGCACGATCATTCCCAAAGTACCGCCAGGCCGATGATCAAACGACCACTTCGAACCCCGAGCAGTTTCCCAATTAGGTTCCGCCTCAACATCCAGTCCGGCTGCTTGCAGCACTTCCAAAACGTTCATCAGAACGTAGCTTTAGCGTCTAAATAATCTTGATGCGTAGCGTAAGAAGAAACAGGCGCTGACACCCATGCTTGCGTAGCCACATCCCAACCATAAGGATTACCCCACGACGCATCTTCAGGAAAAGAATCCTCATCCGGGATCTCCCATGCGCTTTTCACATGAAGAGGGGCCATTACATCATTAACTGCCCAACCTTCTGTCTTCATCAGACACCTCCAGAAATGTATTCACTCGGGTCAGGGGTAAGCGTCGTGTAATTAGATGTCCCCTGAGCATCAGCGTCAGCGATGAGGGTGCCGTTTCTTACGTTCATGTTCGTCGCTCCTGAGTTAGCGATTAACGACACATTCGTTGACAAAGAAACAGTCTGATAAAGCACATAGGAACTAATATCGTGCGAAGTCACAGAGGAACTACCAACTGTGCCCGACCCGCCTACCGCTGAACCGTCAGTAGGAACCGTAATTAGTGATATGACGGCAGGTGCGTAACTTGCGCTAGCTTGGTTCTGTGTCCAACCGAAACTAGTTATGGTGTTATTCGCTGTTAGCTTCAAACCGTTACGGCCTTGCTTAGCGTACGCCCCATAACTTTCATTACAATACGAGTTTATCCAAGCAAGACTCGTCGGCTTTTTACTCGTTGAGTCAAGGTTTAGTTTCGCTATCCAAAGTGAACTTAAACCCGTATTAGCTGCACCAATATTCGGCGCAGTGCCGTGGGCATACAGAGCGTTATTGGCATAATCGAGACATAGACCGGACACGATAAAGTTTTCGTTTTTGCCGCCTGTTTGAAGTTTCATCACATAGAAATCGACTGTCCCGGAAGAGTCGCCCCATGTGTATTTACAGAAACCCGAAAAATATTTATTGCCTGACACAATGCTAGTAGCAGCACCGTATCCAGCTACGAACATGTCGTTGCCTTCGGTCTCCATATCTGAAAGGTAGTAATCGGTGCCGCCGGTAGAATTACTGTAAAGAGTGAAATCCATTGTGGTGTTGTAACTCAGATTACTTCCGTCCCATGTCAACTGCACTAACTGAATCTGAGGCCGCATCGACCCGTAGGTATCATCATAATTTTGTATCGCACCGTTAGCAGTTTGGCCGGAAATGGCCCCCGTGTTCGTCAAAACGTGTTGAGCAAAAATTTGGCTGGTATTAGATTGTCCAGCGCCTTCTACGTGATAGCCCTGGCCGCCTTCTTGCATCGTGCTAGTGCTGTGTTTATTCACAGCCTTAACGATCTTTATAGTTCCGAACGCCTGCGCTTCGTAGGCATTTGCCATGCTAATCAAATCGTTATTCATGAACGTAAAGATGCCTTTTTGTAAACCCTCGTTAACGGTTGGTGAGTTCTTGTACGAGTAAGCGACCTGTTCCGCCAGACTCGAATTAAGTTTTATGACACGACTAAAAAATCTTGGCGGGTTGTAGGTGCTGCCGACATAACCAGAGTATTGAATATAGAGGTTCCCTGATGCATCTTCAGCGATTACTGAGCCAACGTCTTGTAAATTGATTCCGTCACTAAGACTCCACCAAGAACCTTTATTAAATGAAATAGTGCCAGATGATGGAGCGTTCCCGTTAATCCGCAACCCATTAATAACAGCCAACGCCGACCCAGTGACTCCGGCTGTGTCAGTAACCCGACCAAGTACTAGCCACTCGTTGTTGCCCGCCGCCGCTTGTGCCGCCGTCTGATATAAACCGCCTTCACTATAAATGCTCATTGGTTGACCAGACGCTTTTGTCGGGTCACCTAAAAACGTCCAATGCCCTAGCGTAGGGTTAGGCCAAATACTGTCACGTTGAGCTTCAGCAACCTCACCCAAAGACCACACACCAGAAGCCACCGAACCAGTCGGCAAATTTTGGGGGCCTACGACAGACCCATTCTCACCATAACCAACCATCAGCCAACCAACGCCGCTATCTCAGCATCAGTCAAACCGAGAGCTTTCAACTTTGTATTAGCTGAAGCTTTCTCAGTAGCTTTAGCTGTAGCTGCTGCTTCCTGAGCCGCTTCGGCATCCTCATACGCTTTTTGATTGGCGAGAGACTGCGCGACTTCTTCGGCGGTTAACTCCACTAACGTTTGAATACCGGTTGAACAATCGACCACAAGCTTAGTAGGCATATTTTCCTTAACTATTAGAGATTCCGTATAAAACTAGATTCGTTCCCGCCACGACGTTAGTACCATAAGCTGTTTCAAAAGAAAGTTCGTTAATAGCTGCGTTGCTTTTCCAACATCCTTTACCCGTAACCGCTGCTTCTAACAAACTAGGTCCTTGAGAGAAAGCCGCGATTACTTGCACAGATTTATATTCTGTCGTGTTTTTGTAACCCGGGATATAAACCCAAAACGAACCCCAGCCGGTATTCGAGCTGGCGCTACTCGACGACCCAATCATCATCATAGCATTCCAACCGTTTTGATATTCGGCTAATAGGGAACCCTGTTGAGGCCCCCAGTACCCATACATATAATTACTGCCGGTGTCACCATTCATTCTAACTTCGAGCCGATTAACAATAGTTCCAGATCCTGCAGTTCTATCATTTTTCATAGAACCGATTACTAGTAAATCTTCGTAGGTGCTAGGGATAGATGAGAACGTCGGGCCTTTGCCGCTAGTAGGACTAGCTGAAGATATCATAGTTACAACGGGCATTAAATCCATCCTGCCAAATAGTAGGAAGTACCGGCCATAAAGTCGCCACCATCAGCAACTATTTTGAAAGAAGTTATCGCCGAGCTTAACGTTACGAAGCCGCTCCCCTGACCTTGAAAGTTGGTTCCCGTGTTCGTAGTAGCCGTTTGGGTCTGGTATAGAAGGACTTTAGTATCCACATCAGTACTAGCGTAGTTTGGCATAATGATTCGAGTTACACCAAACTGATTAGCCTGCAAATTATTGTTTATTACCCTAATAGACTTAAACTCGTTACTTCCATTGATAGGGGTATCTTGATAAGCAATAGTTCCGCCATTAATACTATAGGCCCGTTGATTACCCCATATATTTGAGGTCAAATCGTTTACGGTATTAGTACTAGAAGAAGTAGTAATAGCGGCCTTGTCACATCTTGAAGTGAACAATAATTCTAGGTGAGAATAGGTCCCCGGAATCGAGGTTAGGTCTATGGTCGCCACAGCTGAGCTAAGAGTGTCTTCTGCGATTACTTCGTAATCAGGCATTTAAGCGGCCTTTCCTATCCCATATAAATTAAATGTTGTTCCTGTCTGGAAATAAAAGTTCGAAGTGGTACTCCCAGAGATCACCTTAACCTCTGTTACGGCAGCGTTTACGGCGTAACCACTCCCGCCAACTATTAACGGTTGACTTCCGTCGCCTGAACCTTGAAACAGACAATTAGTACCGACCGAAGAATCAGCATAGTTTGCGATATCCCACGTTAAATGGGCCACTTCGTCGTCGGGGAGATCCCAACCCGGATTAGCCGTTGCGCCATAGACGGCGGACGGACCACCGGCAGCCAAGTTATACATACTTTGCCACCCATAATTAGCAACATTAATATCACTATTATAGTAAACCATCATGCCTATACCACTAGAAGCACGAGTAGCGGAGGCCATAACGAGCCTAAGATACTTGTAAGTACCGGGTACGCTTGTG
>TARA_R110002050_G_scaffold39584_4_pt1 | contig 27247 bp, 25 predicted proteins | sample TARA_R110002050 | Tara Oceans TARA_R110002050 (sample SAMEA4396988) | marine metagenome | biome: Polar Biome; feature: [DCM] deep chlorophyll maximum layer (ENVO:01000326); material: water (ENVO:00002006), including particulate matter (ENVO:01000060) such as... | depth 25 m
AAAGCTTGAGCCCCTGCCTGTATCGACATACGACCAGCCACTTCGCTCATGGGAGCCAGCAACGGTAAACCTCCCTGATCGTCGGTTACTGTTTCGTAAGCAATGCAGGTAGCACCGGTATCCTGTAACCCTGCGGTCAATTGACGGTCCGGAGCTAGATGCAGATAGGTAAATAAGCTATGCCGGTCAGTTAACTGCTGTATTTCAGTTGGTTGAGGTTCTTTGACTTTAATGATCAATTCCGCGTTGGTAAATACTGCTCTAGCATCTTCTGCGATTTGAGCTCCAGCTTGTTGATAATCTTCATCACTGAATCCAATAGCTGCTCCGGCTGCCCGTTGTACCCAAATTTGATGGCCACCTTTACAAAGCTCACGCACCCCAGCCGGGGTCAGTCCGACACGGTGTTCCTGAATTTTGATTTCCTTCAGCACCCCAATCTGCATCATCACTCCTCAACCTAAGGCCTTTTAAAGAAACGTTTAAACAACATTAGAACTGGATGGCAACGGAATTCTGATGGTCACCCGTAACCCGGATGTTCCATTAGCAATCTGCAACTCGCCCTTAAAACGCCGAACAATGGCGTCTACTATAGCCAGCCCAAGGCCGCTGCCATCACTATGATGGCCATGAACAAATCTTCGGGTCAGTTCAGAAAGCAATTTTTCCGAGACACCGGGCCCCTCATCTTCTACTGTCCAGCATAATTGATCTTCATCTAAATTAACTGAGAGGGTAACTACGCTATTCTCTGGCGCATGACGAATAGCATTTTCCAGCAAATTACGTAATGCGGCCGAAAGTAAGATTGCTGAAGCATGGATCTTTTCATCCACTCCATCATTACAACGCAACGTGACTTGGTGCTGTCTTGCCAGATGTTGCACATCACTCAATGCCATATTATTAATTTCAGCCACCGGCAAACGGGTGCTTTCAGCTAACTGGCCGTCCCCTTCTACCCTGGCGAGTAATAAAAGCTGATCCAATGTCCGTTGCAACCGGTCAGTGGCTTTTTCGGCCTGCACCAGGGCATGCATGGCCTTGCCCCCTTGCGTCAGTCTCGCGACCTGCAACTGGGTTTTAATTCCAGCTAATGGGGTACGTAATTCATGCGCCACATCACCGGTAAACCGACGTTCCCGTAGCAAAGACTGCTGCATCCGTTGCAACAGACGATTGATCTCATCCACCAGCGGGCGCACTTCGGCCGGTCGTTGTTCCCAGACTAACGAGGTAAGATCTTCGGTATTACGTCTGGCCATATTCTGAGTCAAGCTATGCAATGGTTTAAACCCTTGCAAAATACCAAACCAGACGACGGTCAAAGTGCCCGCCAGAATAAGAAAAAACGGTAGTCCAGCGGCAATCACCACCGAACGCATTAACGTATCTCTGGTTTCCAACCGTTCAGCAGTCGTAATGGTTAATCCACCCTGAGATAGATTAAACACCCGCCAGTGTTCACCGTCCTGCGTACGGTTTTGGTAGCCCTGTTGAGTTGTGGTCATTGCACTTTCGGGCGCGTCATGAGATACCGCAATAATATCTCCAGCAACACTGGACACCTTACATGCAAGTGTTGCAGGTAAATTGAGATCTTCAGCCGGATCAAATAAAGCATTGCGTTGACCGCCATTTACCAATGGATCCAAATCATATTGCGACATTAAAGACATCAGCATTTTGGCGGAAGCGGCAAGACGGTTATCCAGAGTATTCTGCATTTCCTTTTGCACACTCATCAGCAACCATGGGGCCAGTAGCAGCCACATCAACAGCACCGCAATACCAATACGCCATAATAACTGCCAGCGTAAATAGTCTTTGGCTTTAGCCGGGTTCATTGACCGCTCCCAATCGATACCCCATACCCCGAACCGTTTCTATCCAGTCATCCCCCAGTTTGCGACGTAAATTATGGATATGTACGGCTACTGCATTACTTTCAATGCCTTCGGTCCAGCCATAAAGTCGATCCTGCAACTGTGCAGCGGTGACGACTCGGCCGGGTTGCTGCAACAGGGTTTCCAATACCGTGATTTCACGTCGCGACAGGTTTAGAGGTTTATTATTCAAAGAAACTTGTAAGGTGGCGGGATCGAATTGCAGGCTACCATGCTGAATGGTCTGAGTGGCACGTCCAGCCGCACGGCGGCTTAAAGAATGTAATCGGGCGGCAAGCTCAGTAAGGTCAAACGGTTTACTCATATAATCATCCGCTCCGGCCTGCAAGCCGCTGACGCGATCCGGCACGGCATCACGTGCCGTTAAAATTAATACCGGTAAATTATTTCCCCGTTCTCGCCAACGACTAAGCAAATGCATGCCATCTTCGTCTGGCAAACCCAGATCGAGAATAACAGCATCAAAACTGGCGGTTGCCATGGCCGTTTCAGCTCCTCCGGCATTCATCACCCACTCGGCCTGAATGCCTAATGCAGTGAGACCGGCCTGTATGCCCTCGCCCATTAATGCATCATCTTCCACAATCAATACATACATCGGTCAATACCCGAAATAAAAAAGCTATGTTGGTTTAACTGAATTAAGACAACGTTAACATTGTCTTAACTTTGTCGATTATGAGGCAAGATTGGAACAGCTGGAAAATGAATTCGCCATAACTGATTGAGCAAAATACGGCAACATTGAGGCTGTGAAAATGGTTACTAAGTTCTTTCATCCTCTTAATTGACCGTTAACAGCTCTCCCCACTTTGTCGTATAACTCGGGCTTTTATGCTCCTGTTTCATTTTCCAAGGCCGTTTAAATCCCTGATTGGCCAGTTGCAATGTGTCTCTGCCCATCGTGTTATTAATCACATCCATCACCGTCATCAACTTTGCGGATTCAGGCTCCTGATTCGGAGCAAACAAGTCCTGCTGCTGTCCACTTTTCGGCTGCAGTTCGGTGAGCATAATGCCGGCTTTGGCATAGTCAAAACCGGGCTGATACATTTTTTTTAATGCACTCAGCGCATGTTTAACCAATACACGCGTGTCATCAGAGGCCATCGGCAGCGCGACCATCAGACTATTGCCATAAAAAGCGTCCCCACTGCGATAAGGACTGCAACGGATATACACCTGAATCATCCGCGCCACCGAGTACTGTCGACGCAGTTTTACAGCAGCACGACTGGTATACAGACTGATGGATTCTGCCAGACTGTTCATATCCGTCACTGGAATGCCAAAACTTCTCGAACTCAAGATCTGCTTTTTGTCACTGATGGCATATTCCAGCTCCAGACAACTGATACCATTAAGTTCACGTACGGTTTTTTCCATCACTACACTGTATTGACGACGCAGTGTTTCAGCATTGGCCTGTTTTAAATCCAAAACACTGTGAATACCCTGTGCTTTTAACTTTACGGCCAGTTTTCGACCAACGCCCCACACTTCACCGACATCCAACTCCGCCAGCAAACGGTTAAGCTGGCTTGGACTCAGCTGATTAAAATCGCAGACCCCGTCAAATTCAGCCCGTTTTTTAGCACAGTGATTCGCCAGTTTCGCCAGGGTTTTACTGGCACCGATGCCAACACTGACCGGAAGTCCTGTCCATTTGGCCACCCGATGAAGGATCTGTTGACCATATTGCAACAAATCAAGATGCTGGAAGCCGGTGAGATCCAGAAAACATTCATCTATTGAATACACTTCCTGATCGGGCGAAAACTGATTAAGAATACGCATCACCCGATTGCTCATATCCGCATACAACGCATAGTTGGATGATAAAGCGATGATCTGCTGCTCATTCGCTATTTGCTGAAACTTGAACCACGGTGCTCCCATCGGAATATGCAGTTTGGCCTCATTGCTTCTCGCCACTGCACAACCATCATTATTACTGAGCACCACCACCGGCTTACCGGCTAGTTTTGGATTGAATACCCGCTCGCAGGAGACGTAAAAGTTATTGACATCGATCAGGGCGATACTGCGTGACATGTTATTTAAAACGCCGAAACGAACCGGTCACCACACCCCATATTTCAAACTGCATACCATCCTTGATTTCAATCGGCTTATATTCGCCAGACTGATTGGACGGCAGTAATCGTGGACCACCCTGTTTGGTTTTCGCCAGCAGTTTGATAGTAAATTCGCCATCGACTACTGCCAACACAATATCGCCGATACTGGCATTTTTGGCACGGTCTACCACCGCTTTGTCGCCCGGCAATAAACCACTATCAATCATCGAATAGCCTTGAATGGTGACAAAAAATGTCGCTTCTTCGTCATCAATCAGAAACTCATTGGGATCCAGCCGTTTTTCGACATGTTCATCTGCAGGCGAAGGAAAACCCGCTGCCACTTTGGAACTGAATAATGGCCAGCTACGTTTAGCGGGTGCAACGAGTGGACGTTCAAATACCATTGGCTGGTCGTGCAATGGAGAGGATTGCCTGCGTCGATAAGCTGCCAGAAAATCAGTGATCACAGGCTTTTGACTCTTAGGAATCCGCATCACAGTCGTCGGTTCTTTGATCACAGAGCCTTTTTTACGTCCGGCACCGACGCGCCGACCACCATGCGTATTTGAGCGAGTTGTCATAAATCACTTGATTAATTGAAACAGTTAATCAAGTGTACGAATCGCTTCCCTATCACGCAAGGAAAAATTCACTATCCCGTGATAAAAAAATTAACTACCGAACAACAGCACGCTCCAGATAAGGGCAATCAATACAAGAATAAAAACCGACGCACCGATTTTGTGTTCTTCAAACATTTTTTGCGCCTGATTACCAAACAGACACACCAACAGACCCAGACCGAAATAACGCAGACCACGAGAAATAGCGGTCGCCAGCATATACAGGAAAAATGAATACCCCGTCACACCCGCAGCCAACATGGCAATCTGAAATGGAATCGGTGTAACTCCGACAGTCAATACATACCAGAAACCGTGTAAATGAATTTGTTGCCGAATAGTTTCAAACTGCTCGGGCGTCGACAGCAGAGCAATCATTTGCTCGCCGATCAGGCCAAACACAAAGTAGCCAATCACATACCCCAGCGCCGCACCAAGGATACAGCCCAGTAACGCCATGCCACTAATAGCCCAGAGCAGCTTCCGGCGGGCCTGCATCAGTGGAATCAAAATAGTTTCCAGTGGGATGGGGACGATCAGTGACTCCATAAAAGAAGCGAAAGCGACACCCCACAACATATGTTTTGAGTGCACTAAACGAGAGCCCAGTTGCTTGAATCTATTCAAACTGATTTATTTCCTTATTTAAGGTCAGTATGCTCAACGCAAGAACACACAAAACAAGTAATATCCAAATAACAAGCCGCTATCCTCATTGAAAACACTGCAGCTGTAAATAACCTGTGTTGATAAAGCAGAGACGATTGTTGTCATGGCGAGTTACGTGAAAAATCCCGGCAGGAGATACAAATGAATTACCGCTTTCTTATACTGATAACCACGCTGCTATGGATGCCCGCGATCTACAGTGAAGAGTTAGTTGATGCAGGTGCAGAAATACAGGTAACGAATGCACCGGATGATCAAGCCATCGAAAATCGGTTGACCGACATTTTGAACGTTATCGAAAGCTATGAAGACGTTGAGGTCACGGTTGCTTCCGGAGTGGTTATCCTCAGTGGTAACGTCTCCAGTGCCCGTGCCGGACGTGAGCTGGTGGCGCTTGCCAGTCGGGTCGAGGGCGTTATTTATGTGCAAAACCGGCTCAATGAGCTAATGGACATTTCCACCCGCGTACAACCCACAACACAAAAAATCGAAGAAATGCTTTCTTCATTGATTCGCAGTCTGCCTATATTTCTGGTGGCTATCATCACTATCATTTTCTTTTGGCTGCTCGGTCGCTGGGTCGGTAACCGCGGTGTATGGTTGAGTCGTATAGGGCTTTCCGAGCTCGCCACCGATCTGGGTGGACGCATTATGCGAATCCTGATTGTTGGCACTGGCTTCCTGATTGCGTTGCAGATCCTGGATGCGACAGCGCTGGTGGGTGCACTGCTCGGTGTGGCAGGTGTATTTGGCCTCGCCGTAGGTTTTGCATTTCGCAATATTGTCGAAAACTATCTGGCTGGTGTACTGCTCAGTGCACGCAATCCATTCAAAATTGGTGATTCTATTCAGATAGCTGAATTCACCGGTAACGTCGTTCGACTGACTTCCCGTGATACCGTGCTGATGACTGGCGATGGCAACCATTTACGTATTCCTAATAGCACGATGATTACGTCGGTGATGATCAATTACACTCGTAATCCCTTACGTCGTTTTGAATTTACACTGGCTATCTCTGCCGATATCGATCTGGTCAAGGCTCGCCGCCTCGGCTTAGCGATTCTACAAAATATGCAGGGACTGCTGGCTGAGCCGGGCCCACAAGTGCTGATTGCAGAGATACGGGAAGATATTGTCGATCTGCATTTTATGGCCTGGATTAATCAACACGAAAGTGATTTTGCCAAAGCCCGCAGTGAAGCTATTCGACTGATAAAAATCGGTTTTGATGAAGCCGGCATTACATTTCATCAACCGGTGCATCGACTTCAGTTACTCAATGATGAAACGAAGCTGGACCCAGAACCCACTAATGCATTACCGGAGATAGAATCCACTATACCGAAGGTTTCGGCTGAAGCATCGACTGTGGATATTGCCACTGATCCTACAATGTCCAGACAAGTGGCTCATGAACTGAATACATCTGACGAGGAAAACCTGCTTAAATAACGAAGCATATCAAGCGGTTGAAACCAGCGGATATTCATGCTCTGCATAAAAGTTCTGATACACAATCTCTATCCGCAGTCGATCACCCGCCTCAATAAACTGTAATGGCTGACTGACATCATCAATCCACTGCTGAGCCTGTTCCGCTTTGATAAAACTGCAGATGTCACCCACTGGCCAATGGAAATACACTTCGCGTTGTTTCTTTTCGGCCAACACCACTGGGTCCGTGGTATCTGGAAGTGGAATATACGAACTGAAAATCTCTAATCCGCCCTGTTGCTCGGGATCATTTGCATTATATTCCAGAGAAATATCCCAGCCCCGGACTAACCCATCATCGGCATCGCCACGCTCAAAACTGAATCCATACATCGCCAGAATATCATCGTCGATTTCCGGCAATTTCTGCAACGCGTCCTGCACAGCTTTAATCGCAGTTTTATCCTGCTCAGTAAGGTTTTCCAGACTCAGTAGCCAATCGCCAAGATTGATGGCTGCCTGAATAATAGGAGGATGCGTTTTGTCGAGCAGAATATGTGGCATATGTTTGGACTATCAATAATTAAAGCCGAAACATGATATCAAACTGGGTGTAATAACCCCATTTATGTTCCCACGCAGCAGCATGGGAACGAGATCCAGTTCTGGTTCCCACGGTTCTCCGTGGGAACCCAGCCCAAACTAATTAATCCTCTGAGGGCGTTACCCGCCAGATAGTGTTACCGACATCATCAGCCACCAGCAAACCACCTTGACTATCAACGACAACACCGACCGGGCGTCCCATTGCATCACCACTGCCATCCACAAACCCAGTCAGGATTTCCTCTGGCAAGCCATCGGGTTCACCATTACTGAAAGGCACAAAAATCACTTTATAGCCACTTAACGGTTTTCTATTCCAAGAGCCATGTTGCCCAACAAAGGCCCCATTGTGATATTTTTCCGCCAGCAAATCTGCTTCATAAAATGCCAGACCTAATGACGCTGTATGGGCGCCTAATGCGTAATCTGGTTTTATGGCTTGTTCCACTAATTCAGGACGTTGAGGTTCAACTCTGAAATCAACATTCTGTCCATAATAACTATAAGGCCAGCCATAGAAACCACCCTCTTTAACGGAGGTCATGTAATCCGGCACCAGATCACTGCCGATTTCATCGCGTTCATTCACCGTGGTCCAAAGCTCACCGGTTTGTGGCTGCCAATCCAACCCATTGGGATTCCGTAAACCGGATGCAAAGAGACGTTTTTCACCGGTTTCTAAGTTAACCTCCAAAATAGCCGCACGGTTTTCTTCTGCTTCCATCCCGTTTTCGGCAATATTGCTGTTTGAGCCGACCGTGGCATAAAGCATTGTGCCATCTTCACTAGCAATAATATTCTTAGTCCAATGATGATTAATCGGTCCACCTGGAAGATCTGTCACATGCTCTGGTTCAGCCGTTATTTGGGTCTGCCCTTCTTGGTAAGGGAAACGAACTATCTCATTGGCATTAGCAACATAAAAATCATTGCCAATCAACTCCATACCAAATGGTGAATGCAAATCATCTAAGAAAACATGCCGTGTTTCAGCCACGCCATCATTATCCCTGTCACGCAGTAACGTAATACGATCGGCACTCGGTACGGCTGCACCGGCTTTTTTTAAGACCATACCTTTAATCCATGATTTAATGCCGGGATCCGGGCTTTCACCTTTCGGTGCATTTGTTTCCGCCACTAACACATCGCCATTAGGTAATACATATAACCAACGGGGATGATCTAAGTCCACGGCAAAACGATTGACCATCAGCCCTTCAGCAGCAATCGGTTTACCGTCAATTGGCCATCCTTCAGCGGGAGCTATATTCATCGTGGGGATAAGCGGAGTTTCGGGGGCGGCTAACACAGGATCAGGTCCGAAATCAGCTTGTGGGGGGATTTTGGAGGTATCGCCACAACCATTGAGACTGATGGCCAAAACGCCAATCGCGGCACTGAACTTATAAGGATGCTGCATAGTGTGCTCCTGTAAGTGAAAAATAAGATTTAACTCCATTTTGAGAGAATTAATACTTGAGTCTAACAGTAGTGTCCTAACCAATGGTTTGCTTTGAGTTAAAGGTCGTTAAAGAAATTGCCTTTGTAGTGAGTTGGTCATTCCTGTTGAGCCAACGGAATGTTTAATAATTGTCATTGTCTTAAGATAGCAAAGTTTTATTTCACTCAATGGAGGTTGCATGCAAATTCAGGTTAATACCGATCGCCACATTCCAGGCGATGACACGCTCACCGACTCTATTCGTGAGGAACTACAACATTCTCTCAAACGATTCGATGACCACGTTACTCGTGTCGAAGTACATCTAAGTGATCAAAACAGTGAAAATCGTGGCGGTGCCGATGATATCCGTTGCCTCATCGAAGCCCGGATAGAAGGTCATCAACCCAACGTAGTCACCCATGACGCCGCGACCATCAAACAAGCGTTTACCGGCGCGACCGATAAAATGAAACGCGTATTAACTACAACAATTGAGCGTATGCAGTCACGCTAATTTGCTTAGCCCATTTCGGCTGGTTCCCACGGTCTTCGTGGGAACCGCTAAATTTATAGCATTGTGCATGCCACAACCAATTAGGTTTAGCAGAATACAATTACAGATTTTCTTATTTAAAGCTTAAAGCGGTACTGATAATCCGCTAGTGGTTCCAGACTTCCTGTTTGATAGGTATCCACCACAACCGTACCTTCCTGCATGACACTAAAAACCCGATACATCGCTTGATGGTGGCTTTCATCTGGAATTTTGGTGCGCTCTAACGCTGGGATATGTATGTAATGCACGCCGTTTACTTCTAATGAATGGTTTACTCGTGGCATATCCATATGTAAATCGCCTGAGATTACGGCACGTACATTCGGCTGGCTAATGACTTCTTTAACAAATCCTGGGTGACTGATGCCTTTATCCGGATTTTCTTTAAAAACACCTTGTTGGGCACCATGCACCACCAACAACACCGGTTTGGGTGCCAGACGGGCGAGTTCATTTTTTAACCAGACAATACCATCATCGTTAAAGTCGCGGCCAAAATCTGGCGAGGCTAATACAAGCGCAACACTGTCAAATTCCAGTGTATATCGCGTACTGTCGATGGTAGTTTTACCCTGGTTCCACATGTTGGCAAAGCTTAAAAATCGCTCGGTGGAACTACCGTGTTCTTCGTTACCCATAATAGGATAAAACGGTAAATTCAAAGCTTGTAATATCGGCGTGGCCTGTTCGTATTGCAGCATAGTGCCTTTGTGGGCGATATCCCCTACTCCTATTGCTAACTCAAGCTCCAGGCTTGGAATAAGCTGATTGATATCAGCTATCGCATCAGCCATATTTGGAAACTTGGCTTCAGGCTTGGGTTCTGCATCACCTAATACTACGAAGCGTAATGCTGTGTTGTTGTCTGACTCGCTGCTATAGGCCATGTTGAGGGCCAGACTCATCAACAGGACAATAGTTAGTATTAATTTGGACAGTAATTTCATTATTTTCCTTGTAATAGTGATTAAAACAGTTGATTTAAAATTGCCTTCACGCTGAGCGGTTGCATAACGAGCACACGTTTAAAATGGATAGAGTTGGCTTGGCTTAGATCCGATTAGTCGTTCAGAACAAGGTATACGGCGACAGCCCCGTCCAGCGTTTAAAGGCACGGCGGTAGTTATTCATATCATTGAATCTAAGGTATTCGGCGATTTGCTGGTTATTGAAGTGTTTGACCTGAAACAGATAAATGGCGGTATTTTTTCGTGCCAGGTCGATTTGCTGCTGGAAAGTAGTGTGGTGTTTTTTCAATTTTCGTTTCATTGAGGCGGGGCTGATGCCAAATGCGGCTGAGACTTTTTCCAAATTAAGCGGTTGTCGGATATGCGTTTGAATATAGTCATAAAGCTGATCAATAAAACTTTGCGGGCTATGCAGCGATAACAGCTGTTTATGGGTTTCTTTGAGTGCACCGTGAATACTGATCTGTGAGGCGTTTGGCCAGGGTTTATCGAGAAACTCAATAGGTAACCGCATACAATTCATTTGCTGATTAAATGCCAGATCCTGTCCCAGGTTGACCCAATATTGCTCGATATAGGTAGGTTCTGAGTAAGTGAATTCAAAATTCCACGGCATTTTCTCTTTCGATAACCAAGACACCATTGAGATAAAAGCCGTCATGTGCGCTTCAATCAGAAACTGCTGTTGTTCATCGCTGCCGGTTGCGTCTTGCCAGAATATAAATAGCTCTTGTTCATTTGCATAAAAGCGTGGGGTAAATAACGGCGATAAAATGGCGTGAAAGTCACAGATGATCTCTATCGCCTGACGCAGGTTACTCACCAGTTGTAATGCCTGACTCGCGGCACCGAAGCAGCCCGGCCATAAGCGTTGACCATATAAAAAACTGGTGTCATCGGCATTGACTAGTTTGCGGCAATTACTGATTAAGGTCAGGTATTGATCCGGGCTGATGCGCTTTTCAGCTAATCTGAAATCTTCAAGCTGGATACGGGTGCTTCTCAACAGTTGTCGACTATCCACCTCACGTGACAAGGCAAACTCAACCAGTACAGCTGGCTGATGATGTGTGGCAATGCACGCCGTGTCTATTTCATAACCAAGCGTTTTGATCAGCGGTGTCATTTGCTTAGAGGGCGTTTGACGGTTGTTGTTTGGTTTTGCTGATCTCAAGATTCAAACGTTTAATCAGCGAATCAGAATCATCGGTTCTGGCCATGGTGGTGACCGCCGTGGCTGAAAGATACACGCGTTGATGATGTTGTCTGGTTCGGTAGGCAAAGCTGGCGACAGCATTTTGTAAATCCATGCTCATCTGTTGAGCTTCATGTTCAGAGGTATTGTGTAGCAACACCACAAATCGATCACCGGCTAAGCGACAAATCAGATCTTCATCTCGCAGATTAAGTACTAACAACTGACAGATAAGCTGCAAAATATGATCGCTTTCTTCTGGACCATAAAGACGGTTGATCATATTAAAGTTATCTAAATCAATGGCAATTAAGGCGAGTGGTTGCTGGAGCTTTTTACTTTCAGCCAATGAGAGTTTTAATAGTTTCTTTAAATAAGCCGCACCGCCCACTGGAATCAGTTTGTCGAACAAACGGTGCTCACGAAAATAACGTTCACGTTTCACCATCTGTGCACTAATAGCGATTTCTTCCTGGTGCCAGTGATAGATACCAATACTCAGCAGTACTAAAGCAATAGGGATAGGTAGGCTTTCTAACCAGTTATGCCAGATAAGTGTCGATGGCATACGAATAAACTCATCTACCACATCCATAGACCATGAAAACACAATGGCACATAAGCCGAGCGCCAGTAATTGGGTCACTCTGCCTGCCGGTCGGCTGCGTAATAATAAACCCAGCCAGAATAAGGCTAGAATGACCATTCCTCCTTCAGAAAAGACGTCCAGCCAGCTAATTTCAACAGTGGGTTTCAGGTCTCCCCACACACTAATAATCATTACACCAATGCCAATCGCTATAGCGAGGCCATAAGAATAACAAGTCTGTAAAAAAGCTCTTTTTTTCATTGATTTAGCCGACTTTTAAAAAGGTGTTATAAGGTTGTTTTCGGCGAAACTACGCTAGAAAAATGACAATTTGATTACATCTTCACCAGTCAAATCAGCTCACAAAAAGTTAAATTATTTTTCAAAATTAATGCTGATGCTTTTGACCAAATGCAACTTAACTGACTGAATTAATAGGATATTTACTTCTTTAAAATAGCTTTCCTAATGTTTTAATACGCTATATTCCTCAGTCATATGAGCTCTAAACAGCCCTGGGAACACCTATAAGTTATTGATTTTTAGTATTTTTATTTTTAGCTGTCATCGATCTGTCATTTACCGTCCATAGACTTGCCGCCATCCACCACTATGACGACAAGGGTATTTTTATGAGAGTGACAGTTGATACAGCAGAGCGGCCGAGTCATAAACTCAGTCTGATTGCTTTAAGCATAGCTAGCGTTTTCAGTAATGGCGTTCATGCAACCGATGAAATCAATATGGAAAAGGTGCAGGTTTTCGGTCAAGCGGTGCAGATTGATAAAGCTCTGAATGAACAACGTAATTCAAACAGTATTGAAAGCGTGGTTCACGCCGATGGTATTGGGCAATTACCGGATGATAATGCTGCTGAAGCTTTGCAACGTTTGCCCGGCGTTTCAGTTGAAAATGACCAGGGTGAAGGCCGTTTTGTCACGGTGCGTGGGCTGGCACCGGAGTTAAATGCTGTCACGATTAATGGCACCAATATCCCTTCACCTGAAGATGGCACACGGGCCGTGGCGTTGGATGTGTTACCCAGCGAACTGATTCAGTCACTCTCTGTAGTGAAAACGCTGACACCGGATATGGATGCCAACTCTCTTGGCGGCACGGTCAATGTCAGAAGTTTATCGGCGTTTGATCATGATGGTTTGTTTTATACCCTCTCTGCTGAAGGCAGCTATGACGATAATACCGACCAAACCAGTCCCAAAGGTTCTGGTGCATTCAGTAATATTTTTAGTGTAGGCGAAGGCGTTGATAACTTTGGCGTTGCCGCTGCTCTGAGCTGGCAAAAACGGGATTTTGGTTCTGATAACGTTGAAACGGGTGGTGCTTGGGATTTTGAAGGTAGCCCTCGTTTAGCAGAGCTCGAACAGCGTGATTACGATATCACCCGTGAACGGCTGGGTCTGGGGGTTAACTTTGACTATAAAGCCGATATCCATACCAACTATTATTTAAGAACGTTATTTAGCCAGTTTACCGATACAGAAACGCGTAATGGCGCGGGCATAGAATTTGACGATCCCCTCCTCCCAAATGAATCAGGTGACGATGCAGAAGGTTACCGTGAGCTAAAAGATCGTAAAGAAACACAAGAAATCCAGTCTTATGTATTTGGTGGAGAAAAAACCATCGACTTGTGGACGATCAATGGACAAGTGGGTTACAGCCGCGCCAGTGAAGATTCACCCGGTCATATTGCCGGCGCCAAATTTGTTGGCGATTTTGATGGTGTCGGCTATAGCAGTACCTCTAAACCCACGCTGAATGCTGGTGCAGATTATTATGATCCCAACAGTTTTGAATTGGATAGCGTGGAATGGGAAGAGCAAAAAACCACCGATACGGAAAAAAACATCAAGTTTGATCTCGCCAGAGATTTTGATTTTCAAGGCTATGCATCACAAGTCAAATTTGGTGGCAAATTATCACGTCGTGAAAAAGATAATGATTTAGAAGCCTGGGAATTTGAAGATTTCGGTACAAATGACACCAATTTGGCGGCATATAGCGCTGGCAATGTGGATTATAGTTTGAATCAATTTGGTAACGGCATCAGCAGCTCGGCGGTTGAGGCGTTACTGAACAAATTAAATAAAGCCGATAACGTTAACGAAGAAGAATCACGTATTAATGATTATGTGATGAATGAAGATATTAACGCGGCTTATGTGATGAATACCCTGGATCTGGATGACTGGACTATCATCGCTGGCCTGCGTTATGAAGGCACTCGCTTTAAGGCTAAAGGTACCGGAATAAGAGATGGTGATTACCAAAGCATTTCGAGTAAAAACAGCTACAACCATTGGTTGCCTGGTTTGCATGGCACTTATTATTTAGATGATAAAACACAAATTCGTGCGGCCTGGACCAATAGTGTTGTTCGGCCTACCTTTGAAGCACTTGCTCCAGGGTTCTCAATCGAAAGTGGCGACAGTGCCAGCTTTGGTAATCCTGACTTAGATCCAATGACCTCTAAAAACCTGGATCTCGGCATTGAACATTACATGGGTCGAGCCGGTGCAGTTTCAGCCTATGTTTTCTATAAAGATATTTCCGACTTTGTGTATAACACCGATGTTTCCGGCACTGGCTTATTCGCCGACTTTGATGAAGCGGTAACATTTGCTAATGGTGATTCAGCCGAGGTCTACGGTATCGAACTCGCCTATTCTCAAAAGCTCAGTTGGTTACCTGCACCCTGGAATGGCCTGTTAGTGGGTGCCAATGCGACCTTCAGTCAATCCGATGCTGAAATAGAAGGACTTGGACAAACACGTAGCATCGATCTTCCGGGTCAATCAAAACAAGTGGGTAATCTGATGATCGGCTGGGAAAACGACAAGCTGAGCATGCGTTTATCGACCAACTATAAATCGTCTTATTTATCCGAAGTGGCCGCCATTGATGATGAAGCACTGGATCAATATGTTGATTCACAAGTATTTTTGGATTTCGGCGCCAGCTATTTCTTGACTAAAAATGCTCAAATCAGCCTGGAAGTGAAAAATATCACTGACGAAAGTTTCTATGTCTACAACCGCAGCAGTTCATATAACGCGCAATATGAAGAATACGGTCCGACCATCAAGCTTGGTTTTACGTTAACCAATTTCTAAACCATCTTGATTATCCAAATTAAAGTGAAGCAAATGAAAAAAAACCAATTCAAGCTAAAACTGACCGCACTGGCTTCTTGCATGCTGACAGCCCCTTTTACCGTCATGGCAAACGCTGAGCTGCTATCAGTTTCAAATAATAGTAAGCAAATTGAAGCCACCCAACTGTTAATGAAACATCAGATGATGCCTAAGGCCGATAGCCTGTTGTCTTATGAACATAAGGGCATTGTCATTGAAGATAAACAAGGCCAGCAACTCAGCCTGTTAAAAGGTAACTTTGGCAGTATTGACCACAGATTTATTCATAAAGGGCTGTTGCTTGCTACGGTAGATGTGGATCGTCAGCAAGCCATGGTGGCGATATTTGATAAAACCACCCACCAGTGGAATCAACCCGTTTATATACCGCAACCGGCCTTTAAAATTGATGGTGTCTGCCTGTATCAGGATGAAGCCCATAATGGCTTTATGTTTCTGGTAGGCGAAGAAGGTCATGGTGAGCAATGGTTGGTTTCTGACGCTAACACTTCAGTGGCGCAGCCTAAATTAATCCGTCGCTTGAGCACGCCACCCAAGAGTGAATATTGTCAGGTCGATGATCAACAATCAGTGATGTATATCAATGAAGAAAACGTTGGTATCTGGGCCTACCAGGCACATCCTGAGGCCGACCTTATCCGTAATCCTGTCGCATTAATGCAACCCTATGGACAGTTATCTCAAAGTGCAGCCGGAATGGCATTGGTACCTGGTGGTTTACTGGTCCTCGATTCAGAAGCTAAGACCTTACATGCCTATCAAAATAACGATGGCGTTTGGCATTCGCTTGCAAGCTACCCATTAACAAACCTCTCTGATCCAGAAAATATCAGTGCTCGACTAAACGATAAGCAATTAACCATTCGCATTAAACATGATGACGGTGTGGCGACATTCAGCTTGCCATGGAATTATCAGGACACCGCTCAAGCACCGACGATTCCGGTGATAAAACCTCAACTACAAACTGAGCCTGTGCCAAGTTTAGGTGATGCAGCTGATGATCCGGCCATCTGGGTTCATCCTAAAAATCCTCAACAAAGTCGAGTTTTAGGCACCGATAAACAAGGTGGTTTAGTGGTGTATGACTTGAAAGGGAAAACGCAACAACACCTGGCGGTAGGTCGGGTTAACAATGTCGATGTGCGATCGGGTTTTAACTTAAACGGTCAAAAAATTGATTTAGCTGTCGCCAGTAATCGTGACCACAACTCATTACATGTGTTTGCCATTGACCCCGCCTCGGGAGTCGTCAGTGAGTTAGGCCAAGTGCCTACGGCGAGTCAGGATATCTACGGCTTGTGTATGTATAAAAATCAGGCGGGTGATATTTACACCATTGTGAATGATAAAGACGGTCGTTTTTTACAATATCGCATGCAGGATAACCACGGCATGATTGATGCTGAACTGGTGCGTGAATTTAGTGTGAGCTCCCAACCCGAAGGCTGTGTCGCGGACGATAAAAATCATCGTTTGTTTGTTGGTGAAGAAAATAAAGCGGTATGGGCTTTGGATGCCCGCTCCAATAAAGCAGCTACATTAACTGAAGTCATGTCAGTCAGTGAACATCTCAAAGCTGATATTGAGGGCCTGAGCTTATATCAAACCCAAGGTGAGGATTATCTGGTCATATCCAGTCAGGGTAATGATAGTTACGTCGTGCTCGATGCCCTCCCCCCATTTGCTTACCGAGGTGTTTTCCGGGTGGGCTTTAATACGGATTTAGGGATTGATGGTGTTTCTGAAACCGATGGACTGGATGTGACCAGCGTCAATCTGGGTGAACCCTGGCATCAAGGCATGTTGGTGGTGCAGGACGGACGCAACCGGATGCCGGTAGAAAATCAAAATTTCAAATATGTGCCGTGGTCAGATATCGCTGACCAACTGGGCCTTTCAGCGACTAAGAAATAAGGAGTCACTCATGGAATCTACAATGCATGAAATGACCATGTGGGGCTTGGTTAGTGATGCCAGCCTGCTGGTAAAAATCGTGATGATTATTCTGGTTTTAGCTTCTATGGTGAGTTGGTATTTGATTATCTGGCGATCCAAGGTACTGGGCCGTCTGGAAAAGCAAAACCGTCAGTTTCAGCTACAGTTCAGACAAACAGCAGATATCACGAAACTGGATTCGGCAGCGAATAATCAGACTGTTTACCAGGCACTTCCGGCTATTTATCAAGCAGGTTGGCTGGAGTATGAAAAATATCAACAACTGAATGCTGTGCCACAAGATGAAATTGTCGAAAATGTCGAGCGGGCAATGCTGGTTAATATTGGTGAACAGGAAGTTGAATTAGAAAAAGGACTTTCTTATTTAGCCACTATCGGTTCAGTCAGCCCTTATATCGGTCTGTTTGGCACGGTGTGGGGCATCATGAATTCATTTATTGGCTTATCTCAAGTTGAACAAGCCACGTTAAATACTGTTGCACCCGGTATTGCTGAGGCGCTTATCGCCACAGCGATTGGCTTATTCGCTGCGATACCCGCTGTTGTTGCCTACAATCAATTGAGCAAACGTGCTGGAGCATTAAGTACCCGTTATTATCATTTTGGTAATGAATTTATCACCCGATTACAGCGGGTTATGCATCGCACTCCATTAGCTAAAGTCGCGTGAATTCATCATGTTAAGAAAACCTGTTACCAAACACGCCCTCAAAGCTGAAATGAATGTGGTGCCCTATATCGATGTGATGCTGGTGCTGCTGGTCATATTTATGGTCACTGCACCCTTGCTGGTACAAGGCGTCAAACTGGAACTGCCCAAAGTCGCAGCCAAAGCATTACCCACGGATAGTCAAAAAACCATTTTGAGTTTATCGGTCGTGGCTGACGGCAGTTATTACTGGAATGTGGGGTCTGAGGTGGATATCAAATCACGCTCTGATCAGGCGGTCACGTTGGACGAAATGGTGATGAAAATTGATCAGATCAGGCTGCAGCATCCTGATTTACTTTTCTTCATTCGTGGTGATAAAGCTACTGATTATGCTTCTGTCGTCAAAGCCATTGCGGCTTTACAACAAGTCGGCATAGAAGATGTAGGGCTGATCACGGAGTCGCCTGATGACTGATGCAGGATTCTATGATGATCATTTTTTAACGCCACCAGCAGAGAATGATGGAGTAAAAACATCGACATTATTACTGGTCGGTTTATTTCATCTGGCCATGGCCGGATTATTATTAAACTCATGGACGCCTGCTCAGCAGGATGAGCCAAAACTGAGTACGATCAAAATTCAAATGTTGAGGCTGTCCAAGCCTGTTCCCGAAATCAAACCGGTTGAGCCGGTTCCGCTGACTATCCCGGAACCGACTCAACCTGTGTTTGATCCCCCACCCGTGGTGCAAAAACCTGAACCAACACCCGTGGTTCAGAATGAACTGGCTTTTAAACGGGTTGAAGAAAAGCCAATACCTGAAAAAGTTACACCAAAACCTATTAAGCAAAAGCAAGCTGAGCCAGAAAAACAGATCGTCGAAAAGACTATCCAACAACCTGAAAAACCTTCTAAACCAGCCTTAGCGCAGCAAACCAAAACGACCGCTAGCGCTGCGAAGACACCGGTTAAGCAGGATGTGATCGCCAGCGCTGAAGCTAGTGAGCCATTTTCGGTTGAGCGCTATAAACCAATAGAAAAACAGGCTCCAGAATATCCTCGTGGCGCATTACGAAAAGGCCTGGAAGGTGATTGCACGGTACGTTATACCGTCAATACCCAAGGTAAAGTGGAAACACCTGAAGTCCTGGAAAACTGCCACCCATTGTTTAAAAAGCCGTCTTTAGAAGCCGCCAAAACCTTTCGATACTCACCCAGAATGGTGAATGGAAATGCGGTAGCAGTGAATAACATACTTAATACTTTTGAATATCGTATCAACCAATGAAAAATAAACTTTCTATGAATAAGCCTTGCGTTTCCGACTTTCATCAACAGATGTCAGCACATGATGATATCGCCATTAATAACAGTGCCGAACCCAATTTAAATCAAGTAGTGTTGTCTCGGCGTCAAATGCTCAAAGGCAGTTTAAATGCTGCGGCATTGGGCTTCTTTGGACTCAATTTATCGTCAAATCTGGTATTTGCTGCAGGCAAAAACAATCTGAATATCCCCTTTATTGGCTTTAACAGCATCCAGCCTCAAACTGATCCTGGGTTTGATCGTGTTGTTGTGGCTGAAGGCTATCAGGCAAAACCGTTTTTTTCCTGGGGTGATCCTGTTGTGACAGGGGCAACGGATTGGAATACGGATGCTTTAAATAGTTGGCAAGAGCAGTTAAAACAAGCCGGTCAAAACCATGATGGCATGCATTTTTTTGCCTTTCCTGACGACAATAATCACGGCTTAATGGTAATTAATCATGAGTATACAAATCCGACTCTGCATAAGGATGGAATTACGTTTGTCGATGGTAAACGTCGTTTAGATGATGTTAAAAAAGAACAGGCTGCCCATGGCGTCAGTGTGATTGAAGTGAAAAAAGATTCACAAGGTCAATGGCAACGCGTCTACCCTTCTGTTTATAACCGTCGTATTTCAGCGATGACAGCAATGCAGGTAAGCGGACCATTGGCAGGTCATGACTTGTTAAAAACCGTCGATGATCCTGCTGCGATGGAAATCATCGGCACCCTGAACAATTGTTCGAATGGTTTTACCCCATGGGGCACTTATCTGGCTTGTGAAGAAAATTGGCATAACTACTTTGTAAATCAGGATGTGGACGATTATCAGTCTCGTATCTCACATCATCGCTATGGATTATCAACGGGTAAAGAAGCTAAAAAATACGGCTGGAATACGATTGATAATCGGTTTGATGCGACGCCCAATGCAACCCTTCCCCATCAAGGTTTTGTTAACGAACCTAATCGCTTCGGCTGGGTGGTGGAAATTGATCCTTTTGATCCTGACAGTAAACCGATAAAACGTACTGCTTTTGGTCGATTCTGTCGTGAGTGTGTCGCGCCAGCCATAGCTGAAAATGGGCAAATGGCTTTTTACTCGGGTGATGATACCCGTGGTGAATATATCTATAAGTTTGTGCCAGAACAGCGCTTTGATAAAACTCAACCTGAAAAACATCGAGACATGCTCGACCGTGGCACGTTGTATGTTGCCCGTTTTAATAATGATGGTTCAGGTCGCTGGTTGCCATTAGTGCATGGTCACTCAGGTTTAACCGCAGAAAATGGCTTTCCCAGCCAGGCGGAAGTATTGGTGAATGCACGTGCTGCAGCAGATCAATTAGGCGCAACGCCTATGGATCGGCCTGAATGGGCAACGGTGAATCCACATAATCTCGATGTCTACGTCACGTTAACCAATAATCACCTGCGCGGCACAGAATTTGTTCTCAATGCCGCCAATCCCCGTCCCGATAATCGTCATGGACAGATTATCAAGATACAGGAAGATCAGGCCAATCCAGCGGCTATAACCTTTCAATGGGAATTATTTGTGGTGGCGGGTGAAAAAGCCGGTTCACAGAATGCTGATGGCAAGCGGGTTGCTGAGCATTTAGTTGGTAATATCGAGGGCGATATCTTCTCTTCGCCCGATGGCTTGGGGTTCGATCATGATGGCCGTTTGTGGATTCTGACGGATTACGATGATGACGATCCGGTGATGGAAAACATGGGCTGCAATCAAATGTTATGTGCCAACCCCGAAACTCGGGAAATTAAACGATTTATGGTTGGCCCCAGGGGGTGTGAAATTACCGGGATTACCTGGAGCCCGGACTATACAGCGATGTGGGTAAACATTCAGCATCCTGGGCTGAGCTATCCAGTCAGTGATGGCAGAACCCGTCCGCGCTCTACTACGGTACTTATTACCAAAGATGATGGTGGCGTAATCGGTCGCTAACCATGAGAATGGCGCCCTATAGATAATTTTGTATTTGAGTGATGCATCGGTATGCTTGCAAGGATTCTATTTATCCTTAAACCTCAAAAAGACACCGGGCAGCATAATGAATAAAAAGTTACTTTTCGTCATCGGCATAATTCTGTTCGTTGCTATTATCATGATAGCTTCGCGTTTAATAAATACGCCTTCACCTTACCTAACCTCTGACAATGGTCAGGAACTGCCTACCGAGGCATCGATCGAGGAAGGTTTTATGGAGGCTGAAAAATTAATTAATTCCAGAGCGCCCATCAAAATTGATGACGAAACCCAGCTTAATAAGGCTTTAGCCGGTCCCGGTGATTTGATGACTTATTATTATTCATTAACCAATGTCACTATAGACGATGTGAATCCGACGGCGGTACTTGAGGATATCAAACCCAAATTACTCGCCAGCCTCTGCAAGAATGCTGATATGCAGCCTGTTCTAAAGGCGGGTGCGAAACTTGTTTATGTCTATTCCGATAAAAATAATGAAGATGTTGGCCGTATTGAGGTAGTTGAAGCTGATTGTTAGTGGTTAATTTAATCAGGCAATTGGTCGCTCGCTTAGGAGAAGCATCATATCCCGTTTTGGTGGATGTCCAAACATACGGACATATTCGCGACTGAATTGTTATGGGCTTTCATACCCCACCTGATATGCAGTGCTGGCAGCATCCAGCAAAAGCTTATTGAACTGTCTGGTTGCTCAATTAATTAATCCAAACACGATTGTGAACAAACAGCGCTGTAATTTGCCTATAGTGTTTATAAAACGTCCAAGCTAATAAGCAAAGAGGCTAACTCCAATGAAAGATTATAAAAAATCGACCAATATCGTTGAACAACTCACACCTGAACAACATTACGTAACCCAGCAATGTGGTACTGAACCGCCATTCGACAATGCCTATTGGGATAATCACGAAGCCGGACTTTATGTGGATGTCGTCTCTGGTGAGCCCTTATTTGCTTCGGTTGATAAGTTTGATAGCGGAACCGGCTGGCCAAGTTTTACCCGTCCAGTGCAGAGTGAAAATGTGAACGAAAATTTTGATGACAGCCTTGGCATGCGCCGTGTAGAAGTTCGCTCAGTGCATGGGGATAGTCATTTAGGTCATGTTTTCCCTGATGGCCCTGAAGAAGCCGGTGGCATGCGTTATTGCATCAACTCAGCATCCCTGCGGTTTATTCCCGTTGAAGAGCTTGAAGCAGAAGGTTACGACGAGTTTAAAAATCTGTTTTCAGAAACCTTAGGTGAAACAAAATGAGCGAGACAAATACTGAACGTGCTGTACTGGCCGGTGGCTGTTTCTGGGGGATGCAGGATTTACTTCGTAAATTACCAGGCGTTATCTCATCGCGGGTCGGCTACACCGGCGGAGATATTCCAAATGCCACTTATCCAAACCATGGCACACATGCTGAAGCAATTGAAATTATCTTTGATCCCGAACAGATTAGTTTCCGACAGTTACTCGAATCCTTCTTTCAAATCCACGATCCGACCACACCAAATCAACAAGGTAACGATAGAGGCATGAGTTATCGCTCTGCGATTTATTACACCAGCGATGAACAAGCCGAAATTGCCAAACAGACGATTGAAGACGTCAATCAATCAGGCTTATGGCCCGGCAAAGTCGTCACAGAAGTAGAACCCGTCGGTGATTTCTGGGAAGCCGAACCCGAACATCAGGATTATCTACAACATTATCCAACAGGCTATACCTGTCATTACATTCGACCCAAATGGAAGTTGCCAGCGAAATAAATTTCACCTAAGGTAATCATACGAGTTAAATCTTGTCATTCGAGTTCGAATGACAACGGGCAGATATTTTCTTATCACTTGTGCGTTTACCAAGTGAGCATGACAACTATTAACATAATCTAAAATCGGTTAATTTTTTTGATCCTTAGATTTTGACTTATCCGTTTTGCCTTATAAAAAATCAGCTAACTTAATCAATAAAATGTTTCTACAGTCTATTTTAGTTCAGTTAGCTTAAGCATTTAGCTCTTTCTTAATTCTAATAAAAACCGTTAACTCATCAGCACCCATTTTAAGGAGCGATCAGTGGCAGAGAATTCAGGAGAGAATAAAAAAGCGAGTTATCAAAAAAACAGCCTGACTTTATGGGGCGCTGTATCAATGGGAACCGGGGTGATGATCGGTGCCGGGATATTCGCCCTGACCGGTCAGATCGCAGAACTTGCCCATGAGTGGTTTCCTCTCGCCTTTTTAGTGGCCGCGATCGTAGCCGGATTCAGTGCTTATACCTACGTCAAAATGTCTAATGCTTATCCTTCAGCGGGTGGTATCGCCATGTTTTTGGAAAAAGCTTATGGCAAAACCACCATGACCGGTGCCTGTGCCCTCTTAATGTATTTCTCCATGGTCATCAATGAAAGTCTGGTGGCTCGAACCTTTGGTACCTATACACTACAATTATTTGATGTTGGTCCTGGTAGTTGGCTCGTCCCTGCCCTCGGCGTAGGACTGCTATTTTTTGCCTTTATAATCAACATTCTCAGCAATAAATTTATTCAATCATTTGCTTTTTTTATGGCCTTTATCAAGATTGCTGGGCTAGTGTTATTAGCTGGTGGTGGTCTCTATGCCTCTGGTTTCAATTTCGAAAGCATCTCTGTTTCTCCTTCAGAAACCACTTTTAGTGGTTTTTTGGCAGCCGTAGCACTGGGTATTCTTGCCTATAAAGGATTTACCACCATTACCAATAGTGGCGGGGAAATTAAGGAACCGCATAAAAATGTGGGCCGCGCTATCATCATTTCTATTTGTATTTGCGTCGTACTCTACTTGCTTGTAACGCTCGCGGTCGGTGGCAATCTCTCTATTCAAGAAATTGTAGAAGCTAAAGACTATTCCTTGGCTGAAGCAGCCCGTCCAGCCTTTGGGCAATGGGGATTATGGATAACCGTGGTATTTGCGATCGCCGCCACAGTATCAGGTGTCATTGCCAGCGTATTTGCCGTTTCTCGTATGTTGGCTATGTTAACGGATATGAAACTGGTCCCCCATCGCCATTTCGGTATGCCCGGTAGTGTGCAAAAACATACGTTGGTCTACACAATCGTCTTTGCCATGCTACTGACTATATTCTTTGACTTAAGCCGCATTGCCTCGCTAGGCGCTATTTTCTACATCATTATGGATATTGCCATTCATTGGGGCGTCTATCGTAGGCTTCGTCATGATATTGAAGCCAACGGTGCGATATTGATTACAGCCATATGCCTGGATGTCATCGTCTTAGGGGCGTTTATCTGGATAAAAATACAACAAGATATGCTGGTGATCTGGGCATCGCTAATTGGCTTAGCCATAATTTTTATAGGTGAACGTTTGTTTATTGGTAATCATAGACAACAACAGGAAACATAAGTCTCGCAAATTTACTTTATTCGACTATGACAAATAGTTCATTTTGTAATGGAAAAAGATAACGATCTAGTTCATCAGTTATCAACAAAAAAACCACCTCAAGGGTGGCTTTTTTGTTGATTTGGTTCAAACGGTGTATTTACTTCTGCACGGCTGCCAATAAGGCATCAGCCTCTTCAACTACTTTTGGCAGATCATCAAAATCACCTCGAATGGCCTTCAAAGCAAAACGCTCTTCATCTATTTCCCGAGCAGTTCTTACGCCCATCCTGCGTAGGACGGCCAGCGGCGGACACCATCCTTGAAGAGCGTGCTGGACCATAAAAGTCGGTACGCCTAAGGCCAGCCATGCCCATCGTCTGTGTACACGTGCAGTTAAAAGTACACCCAAGCTGGAAAATAACGAGAAATTTGTTTGTAGAACACGCTCAGTATCCCATTCCTCATCCAGCTGTTGCAGTCGTTGGCTAATAACATCAATGCTCTGCTCCCGGTAAAATTCGATGCTTGCCCGGGTTTGTTGTTCAATACGAAGGTTGATATCCGGTTGGGTATGTGCAGCTACTCGCTTTGCAGTTTCACTAAACATATTATTCTCCCTTATGTAGAAATACATTAACGACGCAGATATCGCTCGTGATCTCTGCGTAAAACTCTCAAGGCGTTGCGTTCATCTTCAATGTCTTTCTGGGGACGCAGGCCAAGCCGTTGTAAAACCGGCAACATAGGATAGGCACCGCGAGTATTGTGTAGAACGACCATACTTGCAGCGAAACCGGATAACAGGAACCATTTTTTATTCTGCAAAAGACCTAGAGCAGTAACAATGCCAATCATTGCGGGTGCTTCAACTTCTACAGCTCGTTCAACGCTCCACTCCCTATCCAGCTCTTCTATTCTTTGATCAATTTCTTTGTGGTCAGCACCAATAAAATGTTGGATATTGGAGACTAAACGCTGTCGGAAACGTTCCTTCATAACGGGGGTGGTTTGAGCGTGAATACGAGTGGTGGATTTAGTGATCATAAGAACTCCTCATTTTCGGTAAGTCGTCTTACAAGTGATTGTTAACAAGTGAATTATTCACATCGAGTGAATCATGATTTGGAAAAATGACATTCAGAACCAACGCCATTCATGGTTTTCACATTCCTTTTACAGAAATATCTGCAGCGGCTTCTGAAGTGCCATTAATGATTGCTAGCGATGTTTTATTGAGATTGAGCTGCTTTAACGTATTTTGGAAACGTAAAAATTAGAAAAACCAAAGCGGTTTATTCTTTTCGCATCCATCTGACTCGGATGAACTCATTTTCAGATTTAGCTTTGAAGTTACTCTCTTTTTTTAGGCCATGTCAAGGCGGCATAAACTACGCCCAGAAATTATAATAAATTGTTTTCTATCAATAAAAACAGTGCCTACCTAGGCAAAATATTTAACAGCTGAATTTCAAAATCGTGTTTGGCTGATCTGAGTTCCTCACTGTATTTTCCATTACGTGGTGTAAGTCGCAGATAGTCTTTGAGTATTAATTGGCTACGATGTTTTTTATAGGTTCGTAAATAAGGAGATATTTGCGTAAGCAAATTAAGTGCTTGCCGATTGTAAATGGCATAAGTAAAGCTCGGTGAGTGATGTGTTTTTACTGTTTTCTTTGTAGTGATTTTTCCTGTCCCCACCACTTCAAGCACATACTCTAAAAGATATTTTTCGGTGCTACTGATGCTTACAGCTAATTGCCGATTTTCGTTTTTATGTTTTCGACATAATGTGATAGTACCTTCACCGTCTATCAGTCCAGCAATGTAAGCAGCAATCGGTGGGGTAAGTTGTTTAGTCGTTTTATAGATAGCCATCCTTGGTTCTCAAAACTGATTAAAATGCTTTGCATAGTAATGAGTTAAATCACTTTAATTCAAGAGCAAAGCCTAGAAACAAAAAAACCACCCGAAGGTGGTTGTTTTGTATATGGTGGAGGCGGCGGGACAGTGACTCCTGAATTTTCATTCAGGCCTGGACTATTCCTTCATCTGATATCGCTATCAGATGGAGAGCGTTTGTGAGTATCGGTTTTATCTTCTACCCACCCTAGTATTCCATTGAGATGACTCTCGTTAGGAACCTATGAGTCTCTAGCCGGCTTACTGGTTTCCCATTGACCGGACGGCGTTGGCATAGAACCCCTGTTCCTTAGCGTTCACCGTATGAGCTCTCTTTTTCCAACGGGGATCACTCCCCGTGGCGACCATTTTACTAATCGAACCCGCGTCCGCGAATCCTCTGCCTTCAGCTCTACATGCTTATTTCATCTATTAATTTAACTTCAAGCTACCCGATGAACAGGGAAAACATGAAGCGATCTTGTTAGGTTTTAGTCAATCAGTACCAAGCATACGTCAAGACGATCTTGTGAGAGTCGACGCCCGATACCAGACGCACAAGCACGGATCTGGTCGGACGGCATTCACTGGTTATTAAGCAGCTAGTGCGTAGTTGTTATCGTTAGCAACTATATTTTTCCAATCTTTTTTACGAGAAGAACTGGAGTACTCGGCATGCACCTTAGGTTTCGTAACCCGCGTCGAAGCCAGGTCGCCCCCAAAGGTTTGTTGTACGTTAGTCATTATACGGATTTTAAAGTTCCGTGACGATCTCTTTA
>TARA_R110002050_G_scaffold23790_3_pt1 | contig 27245 bp, 24 predicted proteins | sample TARA_R110002050 | Tara Oceans TARA_R110002050 (sample SAMEA4396988) | marine metagenome | biome: Polar Biome; feature: [DCM] deep chlorophyll maximum layer (ENVO:01000326); material: water (ENVO:00002006), including particulate matter (ENVO:01000060) such as... | depth 25 m
ATTCTTTTCATCGTTAGTATATCGTTCTTTATTAATAAAGTCTGCAAGAAAGTAGCCATCTATAGAACCATTGTAAAGACCGGGAATTTTTGCTTCAATCATATAACCGTTGGATTTTAATATATCCATCGATCCTTCAGGTACTTTACTGAGAATTTTTTCATAGTTCTTCTTCTTTGCGAGGTCCTTCATCTTTAGAAGAAAAATACCTAAATCGACCTTATTTGCTTCAGAGAAATAAATGCGATTATGTATATTTCCATGATATACCAATGCACCCTCAATGGTTTCTATTTTTTCGAACATTAATTCTGATTTAGCTTTATGTAACTGAAAATTTTTTAGCGTATTTGACCATCACCAAATACATAATATTTGTTGGTAACCAATTGCTTTAGACCCAATGGACCTCTATGGTGTAGTTTATCGGTGCTAATAGCTAATTCTGCCCCAACCCCCATTTGTCCGCCATCCGTAAAACGTGTAGATGCATTTTGGTACACCGTAGCGCAATCCACTTCTTCCATAAATTGTATGGCCGATTCTTTATTTGAGGTCATGATAGTTGCGGAATGGCCACCAGAATATATATTTATTTTTTCAATGGCCTCGTCGAGAGAATCAACAGCGCCCAAACAACATTTCATTGCAAGAAATTCTTCTTTCCAAACAGATGCATCTTTAATGAGATTGGATCCTTCAATTAAAATGTTTACATCGTTATCCACTAACGTTTCTACCCCGTTTACTTGCAACAGATTATAGAGTTCTTTAAGTTTTTCGGTGTAATTTTCAATTTTGGAACTGATCAAGATTTTATCCAACGCATTGCAAGCCGATATTTTAGCTGTTTTTGCATTGAGAATAACTTTTACGCTTTTCTCCCAGTTTGCATTTTCATCTACATATAGAAAATTATTACCACGTCCACTTACAAGCACAGCAGCAGTGGCATTTTGCTTTACAAAGTTTATTAAACGCTCACCACCTCTAGGCACAATTAAATCTAATTTTTCTGGCGGATTTTTCAAAAACATTTGGGTTTCTTCACGGTTCAAAATTAATTGTTGAATATAGTTTTTTGACAATCCGTTTTCTTCCAAGGCCTGATGCCAAAGTTCAGTAAGGATGGTATTGCTGTACAACGCTTCTTTACCTCCTTTTAAAAATATCTTGTTATTCGACTTAAACGCTAAAACCGCAGCTTCAATTGTTACATCTGGCCTAGATTCATAAATAATCATTATGGTGCCAAAGGGTGCGGTTCTATTATTGATTTCCAAACCATTTTCCAAAGATTTAGTTGAAATGGTTCTACTCACAGGGTCTTCTTGTGACCTCACTTCTTTTATTGAAGCGATCATTCCATCAATTTTACCGTCGGTAACGATCAATCGGTCGTACATGGCTTGATCCTCCAAATTAAAGAGGTCTAAATCTTTTTTATTGGCGTCAAGAATGTCTTTCCGATTTTCATCTAGAATACGCTCCATGCTCTTTAATACGTTGTTTTTTATTTCTGTAGATAGTAATTTCATTATACTTCTATTTTTTCTTCAAGGGTCACTTTTGTGCCCACATTTTTTCCGTCTATAATATCAATAAGCGTACGGTCTTTTTTACCGTTAGCTATGTAGGTAGGGATGTTATTGGCTGCTGCTTGTTGCGCATAATCTAATTTAGAACCCATACCGCCACGGCCTTCTCCAGCTTTCTTATTGCTGTCCTTTATGAATTCATCAAGATTTTCTTCAGGATTCACATGTTCTACAAGGTCGCTACTTTCGGCATTTGGGTGCCCAGTATAAAGTCCGTCGATATCCGTTAGAATAATAAGTTTATCAGCATCTATAAGTTGAGCGATCAAACTTGCAAGCTCATCATTATCAGAAAACATACCCATGGTCACCGAAACGGCATCATCTTCGTTGGCTATTGGAATAACACCTTCGGATAACAAACCCTCAACACAACTAATCATGTTCTCTCTATGTACCCCAGGAGTAAAATCTCTTTTAGTAGGAAGTACCTGCGCACATTTCATACCATAATCATTAAAAATATTATAATAATGGCGCATCATACGAGGTTGCCCAATGGCCGAATATACCTGTCTGCGCTGTGTGTCATTCTCAATACTTGATGTACCTAAAACCTCTTTACCTGCAATTACGGATCCAGAGGATACGAGAACGGTCAAAATATCACGTTCATAAAGTTCAGCAATCTGTCGTACCAAATTTCGTAATACGGGTCTTACAATCCGATTGTCTTTATTGGTCATTACGTTTGTACCTACTTTAACTACAATTTTCTCTTTATACATGTACCTTTTCTTTACCTAGTTCAACGGCACGTTCAAAAGCTGCGAAAGCTGCTTCTTTAATTAATTCTCCAACATTATTATTTTCCATAGAATCTAACGCCGCACGGGTAGTACCACCTTTACTGGCAACTTTGTCCATCCAAGAATTTGGTGATAATTCATTCTGATTAAAAAGCTCGATGGCACCGGTAAAGGTTTGTGCCACTAAAATTTTTGAGACGTTTGGTGTAAAGCCCATTTTCAATGCAGCTTCCATCATACTTTGCATAAAGTAAAAAACATAGGCAGGTCCGCTTCCCGAAATACCTGTTGAAGCATCGATAAAATTTTCATCGCTCACCAAAACAGATTTCCCTGTGGTATCCAATAAACTTTCAATGGTCAACAATTCAATTCTCGTGACATCATTAGAAGCAACAAAAGACGTTAATCCCTTGCCGATTGAAGCCGGTAAGTTCGGCATGGCTCGAACTATTTTGGTAAGACCCGTAAGATTTTGTATAGTTTCCATAGTAACACCCGCCATAATGGAAATTATAATCTGCCCAGGTTTTACCAACGGATTTAATTTTAAAAAAACACTTTCTGCATGATAAGGTTTAACAGCAATGAAAATGATATCTGCCTGCGGGGCACACTTTTTTAAATCATCGAACGCATCAAATTGTGGATTCTCCCGTAATTCTTCCAATTTCTCTTCGGAAGTATCCAAGACCATTATATTTCTTTTCTTCAATAATTTAGATTTTGACATGCCTTCTGCATAGGTCAACCCCATATTTCCAGCTCCTATTACTAATATCTTCATAAATTCAAATTATGTATTAATCGTATTATTTTATGTTTTTAAATAAATAGCATTTTTTCAATCGCGTTATTTTTTCTGCGATAATATATTTGCTTATAAGTGTGCACTTCTTTTATCGGTATTCCTAAAAAGTATTTGGTGATCGAAGTGACTTTTGAGTTCTTAAGTCCGGTTCTCGTTCGATACAATTCTTTGATTACGCTTTGTCTTTTTATATAAATAAATTTCATGTTGTACTATTATCAATGGTAACATAACATATGCTTTGCCAAGTCCTAATAAGACGTGTTAAGCTTATGTTATAATGATGAAAAAAATGTGCTAAGGTTGGTTTAAGGGAATATTGATTTTAAAAGTTGGTATTAGGCTATAAATAAGCGCGTAATACCTCTGTGTTCGAGGTGCGTCGTAAGGTTCTAAGACCTTTGTCCTTAATTTGGCGAGCGCGTTCTCTGGTAACGTCGAAAACTTCTCCTATTTCAACCAAACTCATTGGTGGTTGATTGCCAAGTCCGAAGAAAAGGCGTAAAACATCACTTTGTCTTTCCGGTATTTTATTTAGTACTTGATCGATATCGGTCTCTAATGATTCATCGATCATTTCTTTATCAGGACTATTAAGTTTCCTTGATTCCAAAACATTATATAATGATGAGGATTCACCTTCTTTAAAAGGGGCGTCTAAGGATATATGTTTTACAGAAGACTTAATGGAACTTTTTACTTTTGACACACTAATATCAAGTTCCGAGGCAATTTCTGTTGGGCTTGGAGGCCTTTGGTAGGTTTGTTCTAAAATTGAATACACCTGATATATCTTAGTATTGGTAGCGATTTTATTCTGTGGTAAACGAATTACCCGAGATGTATTTGAAAGCGCTTGTAGAATGGATTGTCTAATCCACCAAACGGCATATGATATAAATTTAAAACCCCTAGTCTCATCAAAACGTTTTGCAGCCTTTACCAAGCCTAAGTTGCCTTCATTAATTAAATCGGTAAGCCGTAAGCCTCTATTTTGATATTGTTTAGCGGCAGATACCACAAATCTTAAATTAGCACTTACTAATGCGTCTAGCGCCTTTTGATCACCCTCACGAATTCTTCTAGCCAGTTCTACCTCTTCATCTGCAGTAATTAAATCGATTTTACTTATTTCCTGAAAATACTTTTCTAATGATTTGGAGTCTCTGTTAGTTATTTGTTTGGTAATCTTTAGTTGTCGCATATATACTTTTTGGATTAGTATTTATAACATAGCATAATTTAGTTGAAATGCAAGTTTATCGACGGTTTTGTGATTTATTTGTCTATTTTGAGGAGTTTTTGGATTGTTTTTTAATAAAAACAATCATTTTTTAATTTTTCGTTTTTTCTAATTTAGGGATGGTTAATTCAGAAAATTGGTTTTTTTGATATCTGTCTCTCAATTAAAAGTCTTTTAAGATTTATGCAATTTTGAAAAGAATTGTGACTTATTTTAGAGGCTGTGTTTTATTTTTATAAAAATCATCTATCTGAGCATGAAAATCCGCATAAGTATCTTCCTTACTATTTTTTGTATTTCCAATATAACTGCACAAAAAATTGATTTAACTAAATTAAAAAATTTAAAGATTCGTAATGTAGGCCCTGCGAATATGAGTGGGCGCATAACTGCAATTGATGTGGTAACGGAGAATCCGAAAATTATGTTTGTAGGTGCGGCATCAGGTGGTGTTTGGAAATCTGAAAATGGAGGGTCTGCCTGGAAACCGGTTTTTGATGAGCAGCCCACACAAAACATTGGATCACTTACCATTCAGCAAAGTAATCCTGATGTAATTTGGGTAGGTACGGGTGAAGGTAATCCACGTAATTCCATGAATCTGGGCATTGGGATTTTTAAGAGCATAGATGGTGGCCTCACATGGAAACATATGGGGTTAGAAGCTACTAAAACTATACACAGAATTAGTGTTGATCCCACAGACCCAAACATCATTTATGTAGGAGCCATGGGAGACCCCTTTACTGCAAATGAACATCGTGGTCTATATAAAACAATAGATGGTGGCCTACACTGGAAAAAAATATTATACTCCAACAATACATCTGGTATTGGTGATATGGTCATGCATCCATCAAATCCTAAAAAATTGTACGTAGCTCTTTACGAACATAAACGAACACCGTACTATTTTACTTCCGGTGGTGAAGGATCTGGACTTTATGTTTCTGAAGACGCCGGGGGGAACTGGAAAAAATTAGGAGAAAAAGAAGGTCTGCCATCAGGTGATGTAGGTAGAATAGGTTTTGCAATTGCACCTTCTGAACCGAATAGAATTTATGCTAAGATTGAAGCTAAAAAGAACGCTATTTATCGTAGTGATGATGGTGGGGCGAATTGGCGAATAATAAATGACAATCCTAAGTTCGCTAATAACAGACCTTTTTATTTTCAAGACCTAGCGGTAGATCCAGAAGATGCAGATCGAGTTTATAATATTTACCAGCCCTTATCGGTAAGTTATGATGGTGCAACTACTTTTGATACCATACCCATGATACCTGCCGATGAAACAAAAGGTATTCATGCAGATTTTCATGCTTTTTGGGTGAATCCAAAAGATGCTAAACACTTTATCATTGGTGGTGATGGCGGATTGGGAATTACCTATGACCATGGTACAAGTTGGTATTTTCCAGAGACGATTCCTGTTGCTCAATTTTATCATGTAGGCGTAGATAATGATACCCCGTATAATGTTTATGGTGGTATGCAAGATAACGGCAATTGGTCTGGACCTGCCTATACTTGGAAAAGAGGAGGTATACGAACTTTATACTGGCAGTATTTGGTAGGTGGCGATGGATTTGATATTTCGCCCGATTTAGATAATTCACGATTTGGATATGGCTCTTCACAAAATGGCGATTTGTATAGATATGATAAATTATCAGGCTATTATGTGAGTATAAAACCACCTGCGCCAGATTTAAATACCGCGCTGCGTTTCAATTGGAATGCAGCCTTTGCAAGAAATCCATTTAATACCGATCTCGCTTATTACGGCTCACAGTTTGTACATGTTACTAACGACAAAGGTGCTTCTTGGAAGATAATTTCGCCCGATCTAACAACGAACAATCCTGTACATCAAAAACCGGATTACGGTGGACTTACATTAGATGTTTCTGGAGCAGAACGTTACAATTCTATTTTGACCATTTCACCAAGTTCGCTAGATGCAGATGTAATATGGGTGGGTACCGATGATGGTCAAGTTCAATTAACAATGGATGGAGGAAAAAGTTGGAAAAATGTAACCACTAAGGTTAAAGGGATGCCTAATGAAGGTTGGATAGCCCAGATAGAAGCTTCTCGATATGATGCCGGTACGGCATGGATGGTTGTTAACAATTATAGAAAAGGAGACTATGCACCCTATCTTTTTAAAACCACAGATTTTGGAAAATCTTGGTCTAGATCGGTGAATGGAGAAAATGTAAAAGGGTATGCCTTAAGTGTACTCCAAGATCCGGTGGAATCTAATTTAGTGTTTTTAGGTACCGAGAACGGATTATGGATTAGTATTGATGAGGGCACTACATGGGCCCAGTTTAAAAATGGTTTTCCTTCGGTTTCTACAATGGATTTGAAAATTCAAGAAACAGAATCTGCATTGGTCGTAGGAACTTTTGGAAGGGCAATATGGGTGTTAGATGATTTATTGACCTTAAGGGAATTGGCTGGCAACCGATTAAAATCTGGGTTGACCGCATTGCCCATGAACGATGCTGTACAAGTAAAAGGATTGTTCATTAATCCCCCAGGAAATATTTGGACAGGTTTTCACACCACTTTTGAAGGTGAGAATAAGGTTTTTCAGAAAACCCAAATTCCATTTTTTATTACCAATGAACCTACGGCGGAATCAATGGTAACCGCTATTATTTATGACAATCAAAATAGGCTGATAAATACGATAGAAACTAAAGAATTCACTAAAGGGTTGAATTATTTGATATGGAAGTTAGACGAGTCTTCTTCTTCATTGCCTGGTTCTTGGGAAGATGATTTTTCAAGAGATATTCCTGTTCTGCCAGGAGAATATAGTATTGTTTTGAAAAATGGTTCGTTTACCGATACTACGAGCGTTAAAGTTATACCAGACCCTAGATTTCAATTAGAATCTGAAGTAGACGAGGAGCTTTATCGTTATAGAAAATTAGTTGATGGACAGGTAGAGGTATTGTCAAATCACTTATCCGATATCGATGCTAAAAATAAAAAGGTAGCGAGCTTGCTAAAACAAGTACATGAAGCTGACAATAAAACTGACCAAGGCTTAATATTGAAACTTGAAGCAATGAAACAGTCTTTAACTATGTTGCGGGCAAAAGGGCAAACTCCAAAGCCAGAAAGGCAAGTAGGTGCATGGCAGTCTTTTGAAACGTCACCTTATACGAAAATTAGGGAAGCCCTTAGTATAGCGGCTGCCCAAACAAATGTAATTTCAAGTCAACATACTGAAATACTTGAACAAGGAAGATTACTTGTCGACGATTTTTCGAAAAAGGTGACTAGTTTTATGTCCAATGAATGGGCGTCTTTTGAAGTTACTGTTAAAAATAGCAACCTGATTTGGGAAGAAAAATAAGTAAGGATCAACTATTGTAAAATAGCATCGGCCTCTATTTCTACCAAATAACCATCGCCTACTAACTTGGCTTCTACTAAGGTATTTGCCGGATTAATGCCTTTAAATCGTTCGCCGTGGGCGCGGGCCACAAGTTCCCAATCAGCAAGATGATTCACAAAAATTCGGGTGCGTACTACATCCGAGAGTGTGCCACCGAATGAGGTGATAACACCTTCAATTTTGTCAATAATAAAATGGGCCTGTGCTGCTGGATCACAACCACCAATCATTTTACTGCCATGAGTAGCTGTAGTTCCTGAAACTTGAATACTATTTCCGATTTTCACTGCTCTGCAATATCCTGCAAACTCTTCCCATTCCGTTCCACTAAAAATCTGTTCTCTGTTTTTTCCTTTTTTTACAGGGGTAAAAGCTTTTGGTATCGTTTCTAAATGGTCGCTTAAATCACCTGATGCGGTCAAAAATGGCGGTTTTCTATATTCATCTCCACAATCACCAGGAATCATCTTCAGTTGAAGCTGGGCAAGTTTAATAGCGTTGATATCTTCAGTATCAAGTTGAATGTCGAGCATTCGTCTATTATCATCAATATGCTCACTTTCTCCCAATCTGGCCCCAACGATTACTGAAGCGACTGCTTCATTTGCTAAAATGAATCTACTGGCAATATTGGCTATAGAGGCATCATGCTTATCTGCTATCTTTTTTACTGTTTGCAGTAGGTTTTGGTAGGGAGTCCAGCCTCCTGCAGCATCTATAAAGCGTTTGTATTTCATTTGTGACCAAGTGGTCAATTCTTCGGCAGTAGGTTCATTTTTCCCCAACCATTTATCGGTTAGGAAACCACCGGCTAAAGTTCCGAAGGTTAATAATTTCACATTGTATTCACGACAAACAGCGGCCATATTTCCGTTTGCACGTTGGTCGATTAAAGAATGGCAAATTTGATTGCTTACAATGGGAATTCCACTAGCAAGGGCTATACGCAAATGTGCAGCATCGAAATTGGTTACCCCTAAGTGCTTAATTAATCCTTCATCCTGTAATTCCTTCAAATAGAAAAGTCCGTCTAGCCAGCTTGCATCTGGATAATACCAGGCATGAAACTGCAAGAGATCAATAGATGGTTGTTGCATTCTATCTATAGCGGTTTTAACTGCCGCTCTAACATCTTCTCTGTTGATTTTCCCTGGTTTTGGCACCCACTTTGTAAACAGCTGTACTTTGTCTTTATCGTTAAGACTATTTTTAAAAGTTCCTGCAATTATTTCACTGGACCCATAATGATCTGCCATGTCAAAAGAAGAGAGTCCGGCGTCTACATATGGCGCCATAAATTTAGCGGTCGCTATCGGATCTAAAGTGTTACCGTTTCTCTCCATATCGGCTATTTGCCATAAGCCTGTTACAACTCTAGAAATCTCTAAGCCTTTTGCCAATTCAATTTTTGTTCGCATTTTTTATTCTTCAGGAAGTTTTAAAAATAATTCTTTTAATTGGGCATTCTTTTTCTGCAGCCTTCTCCAATTAACACCGAAAATAATACTTGCTATTCCCATCACGATTAGCCAAATAGGAGTCGAGTGAAAATACCAAGCTGCGGTTTGGGCGGTTAAGTCCTTAAAGGTGTGAATGCCTAAAAAGGCAGATAGCGTAATGATGCCAAGCCAACCTATCCATAATTGTAAAGTCCTGTTTTTTAAAACTGAAATTTGTTTTGCCAAGGTAGGATTGACTTTGGTAATCGCTACCAAGGAGATGCACATGAGCAGAAAGTTGACCATCATAGAAGTCACCATAATATCGATACCTAAAAAGAAATCTCCTGCATAATGTGAGCCTAATACACCTATACTTGCCATAGTACCGGCAACAAAAAGTGCAATATGTGGCGTATTGTTTTTTTGATGAACTTTAGAAATAGATTTTGGAAAAATACCATCTTTTGCCCAAGCGAACATTAATCGTGAAACCGATAGAAGCATGGCAGGTAAATCATTGATCAATGCAATTGCGGCACCTGCTAAAATGGCTATTCCCAATCCAGATGGTAATACGTAACTCAGAAGGCCAGGTGCTGAAATATCTTTTACCATAGCTTCCTCGGCCACAAAGCTCCATGGTACAATATGATATACAGCAGAAGCGAATAAGAAGTAGAAAAGACCAACACCGACAATAGCTAAAAGAATAGCCCTTGGTAATGTTTTTGTCGGGTTCTTAGCTTCGCCACCTGCTTGTGCAATAGAATCAAAACCTATAAAGCTAGAAAAAAGCAAAGCGGCTGCCGATAGAAATATACGCCAGTCAAAATTTATGTTTGTGGTAGGTTCGAAAGTGCGTCCCGTTTTTTCTTGAAGTCCGGTTAAAAAATCGGTAGAATCATATAGTAGACCTGCTGCAATGACAATTCCCCCTAAGGTGAACATTAAAAACATCATAGGGAGTAAAATGCGTTCATAGCTTTTAACGCCGCGCACATTAACAGCTACAAAAGTCCAAATAAGTGATAGCGCAATAGATACTCTTATCCATCCAACTTCTAGTCCGTTAGAAATTTCTTCCCAACCTAAACTTAGGGTAACGTCGCGAATAAAAGGTACGGTTACATAGGCAATAACACCAATAACAATAGAAAGTCCGAACCATTGAGAGAAGCTGGCAACAAAGCCTAAATATGGATTTAAGCCACGACTTGCGTAAATATAACTACCGCCAGCTCGTGGCATTGCAGATGCTAGAATACCATAGGCCAATGCTGCGAATAATGCAGGTATGGCGGCAAAGGCAAATGCGGGAAGTACGTAAGGCCCTATGCCGGGTACATTGCGCTGAATCATAAAGGGAACAACGTTTATAGAGGCACCCAACATAGAGCAAACTCCTGTAGCAGTGAGGGCCAAGAGCCCCATTTGACGTGTTAGTTTTTTAGAAATTGTTTTGGCCATGATACATTGAATTGCAATTTAGTTGCTATTCTTGACCAAGATAAGATTGTACCCCTGTCATTTCCCAACGGCCCAAGGAAATAGGAATGCTACCCACAGAATTTAGTTGGTCAAAAAATGCACGCATCTCGAAAGGTTCATTTTTAGACTCCTTCATTCGGGCATACTCTGCTAGTGTATTTTCTAAAAGATATTTTCCAGTTATATAACTGGTGCCATAGCCAGGCTGTCTAAGATATAGGTGTTGCTCAAAAAGTAATAAATCTTTTTCTGTTTTCATCCATCCTCTCGGGGTGTAGTTCGAATGAATAACACCGGCTTCTTCAGACGTCATTTCGTTGGCTTGAGCGTATAAAGAACCCAAACCTCTTGCCGCACGTTGTGCAATCATAATGTAAACGATTTCTCGTGAACGAGGTTGGTCATCATACAGACCGGCATCCATAAACATTTCTTCAACAGCTGTTGCAGTACCTTCATTTCTAGAATCGAATATGTTATATAACAAAGCACCTTTTCTGATTTCTCTAGAATTAGGTTCACTATCCATTCTAGCTAATTCGAACCAATGGTAAAAATGAGAGTATAACGGGCGTTGATCGTAATGAGCAGTTATCCAAAAAAAGTTTCTTTTCTCTTTAGGAACAAAGGCGCCTAAATGTTCATTAAGGGCAGGTTCAAAATAATCTTTCACCGTAACCATTTCATTTTTGTCGAGAAAAGTAAGAAGACTTTTAGCGGAAGCTTTAGCCCTCGCGTCGTACTCTTCTGGTGTACTTGCATCGTTTAATGGTGGTAAGTTTCGATTTCTATGTTCTTCTAATTTCAAGGCAGACCATGCCCTGGTAAGTTCTCTTTTTAAGAGCATTACTTCATCTTCCCATGTCAAAGGAACCAAATGCACATTTTGTAAATACCAAGTGTAATTTTCCTTGCCAATACCAGAAGGGCCATTTTTAGAAGGAGCCTCGGCCCGAAGCCAAGTGACCAAGTTATTTGTAGATTTTATAGCTTCATCAATAGCCGATACTATTTTTTTATTTTTTGATATTCCTGGAAGATTTTTCATATCCTCCAAGTTTATGCTTTGAGTTTCAATATCACGAATACCGGCAACCCATAGGTCTTTGGCATTACCGGTTAAATTTATTTTAGCCTGGTCGTTGATAACCGGAATTAACTCTAAAGCGGCAAGTAATTCTGTCCCATTTTCTTTGTCGAGTGGAAAGGTATATTTCCACACATCTATGATTGCGTGGTGCGTAGGGCCTTCATGTGCTGGTACATCACTACGGTCTGTCCATATAGTGGTGTAAAATGCAGGATCTCTAACCCAAGGTTTAAGCACTCTTTGGTTAAAATCGTACCCATTCATTTCTGCATTAACAATGCGCCAATCTACTTTATTCGCTATTGGCCAACCCGTGGTGTCAATCGCATGAAGTTTTTGTTGAAGAGTTTTGAATTGAGGATCTCTATTAACAAAAGTTGTTTCCGTATAATCAGGTGCACCATCTCGCAAAGGTGGTTTTTCGAATAATCGCCACTCTTTAAAAATTTTCACCAATTCTTCATTCGAATCTTTGCCTTGGGATATGGCAGAATTCGGAAAATTGGCTAACAGAAAGGTGAGCAAATAAAAAACTGATTTCGGAAAGGTGGAATTGGTCATTTTTAGATAGTGATTGGTATATGAATGCAAAATAAGAATAGTGAATCAATGAACCAATATTCTTTACATGTTACTTGAAAATAATCTATTTGAATGTGCTTATATAAGAAGATTAAGGGCAAGAGGTGTATGAAGAATAAAAAGGAAAGGTCGAAAATTAAAATGTGGTAAAAGATATTAAATTAGTAGAATTCTAAATAACCCATGTAGAACAAAAAACAGCCATTAATTTTTTAGTTTTAATTTTTAATTATGAATTACTTTATTTGTGAATTATATTTAAAATATGTTTTACAAAATTGTATTAATCTTGTGGTGCAGATGTATATTATTTAAGTATTGATTCAATTTTCACTGAACATCTTTTAATGATAGAGCAATCTAATATCAATTATGGATAAAAAGTTTTATTTTCTTGAAGACGGTGGTGAAATTGGCGAATTGATGCGTAACAAGGATTGGTCAAAAACACGAATTGGGCTGCCTGAAACTTGGCCATCAGCCTTAAGAACAACAATGAGTATATTGTTGAACTCCCCATTTCCTATGTTTCTTTTTTGGGGTAAAAAATTAAAGTGCTTTTATAACGATGCCTATAGGCCAAGTCTTGGGATAAATGGTAAACATCCATCTATTTTAGGAATGAGCGCTAAAGAGGCGTGGCCAGAAATTTGGGACGATATTTCTCCTTTACTTAGCGCAGTCACTGAAAATGGAGAGGCTATTTGGAGAGAAAATCAGTTGATTCCTATTTTTAGAAATGGACAATTAGAGGACGTTTATTGGACCTATAGTTATAGTCCGGTAAAAGATGCGTCTGGTAATATTGTAGGTGTATTAACGGTGTGTAGCGATAATACGGAAGCTGTTAAGGCTGTTAAAAGTCTACGAGAAAGTGAACGCCGTTTTCGAGAAATGGCCGATCAATCACCTATTTGGATTTGGATAACCGACGCTGAGGTTAATGTTCAATACGCAAATAAAGAACTTTTAAACTATATCGGAATTGAGAATTCCTCTGACTTTACAGGACAAGTTTGGAAGGATGTGGTACATGAAAATGACATTCAGTTAGTATTTGCTGGTTTCGCTGATGCGGTACAAAATCAATCAGAGTTTGCTTTAGAATTTCGAATAAAAAATGCATCAACTACTAATTATGAATGGTTTAAAGTTATTGCAGCCCCCAAGTTTGAAGAAGGTAAGCTGGTAGGTTTCATAGGAACAGGAATGAATATTGATCAGCAAAAGTCTTTTGCAGAACATTTAAAGAGTGAAGTTTATCATCGAACCAGGGAGCTTGCTGATAGTAATATTAAACTAGAATCAATGAACAAAGAACTTCAGTCATTCGCCTATATTTCTAGTCATGACCTTCAAGAGCCGCTAAGAAAAATTCAAATGTTCGCAGAAGTATTAATGGAGAATGAGTATGATAACTTATCCAAGACAGGTAGGGTGAAATTCGAGAAAATAAAATCTGCCGCAAATAGAATGCAATCATTGATTAACGACCTATTGGCCTATTCACGAGCCGATACTGAGAAAAGAGTTTTTGAACTTATCGATTTAAAAAAGGTTGTTGGTGTGGTTGAGAATGATTTAGGTGAAGAGTTGGCTAAAAAACAAGGTAAAGTCGAAGTTTTGAGTAGTTGCAAACTAGAGGTAGTGCCATTTCAATTTCGTCAATTAATGTATAACCTATTATCGAATTCGGTAAAATATTCTAAGTCAGATGTCAACCCTGTCATTAAAATTATGGGGGAGACTATAGATGGTTCAGATAGTGATGATAAACTTTTAATAGCTGGTAAGCGCTATGCTAAAATTACAATCACAGATAATGGGATCGGGTTCGATAAACAATTTTCTGAGAAAATTTTTGAAGTCTTTCAAAGGTTACATTCAAAGCAAGAATATACGGGTACAGGTATTGGCTTGGCGATTGTTAAAAAGATAGTTCAGAACCACAACGGTTTCATTAGTGCCAATGGTGAATCGGGAACTGGTGCAGTATTTCAAATCATTATTCCAAGTAGTCAGTCAGGTATATCTTAGAAAAGCTTTTTTAATTTTTTATAATGAATACTATGAAGTTTAGTATTTATGAGAACTTCCTAATTTTAAATTCTCCAAAAGCATAAATTTTGCTGTTGTTCTTTTTTTGGCAAATAACGCTGACGAAACCGCTTTTTGGGTCTTGAATTTCAGTAATCAAGAATATCAAGATTATGGTATCTGGTTAAATGATAAGGAGCACCTATCACTTAAGAATCAGTGCAGCCTGTAAAGTGTATGATGCTGCTTTTTCAGAATTATCAGTAGATAGTGTAGAAGTGGTTGAAGAAGAAACCGATCCCAAAGAGTGGACATGTAAAATAAACATACCTACTTATGCTTCTTTGATATTCAAAAAAACATAGAAAATTTTAAGGTTATCAACTAATAGAATCGAAAATATTGAAAAAGGGTAATTTTTTAGGACTAGATTCAAAAGTGGTAATAATTTGCCGTATTTTGTTATAGAATGTTTTTTGAAAACAATAGTTTTACAAACTTTTTAGAAGCGAATTAACTGTAATATAATGAATGGAATATAGTTTCATATATGATCCCGAAAAGATGGTTAATGAATTATTTCATAGAACAATGATCGCAGCCGGGGTTGATTTTGAAATTTTGCAAGACGGAACTATTAAGTTTTTAGATGATTTAAGTGAGGAGAGGCTTAAATCAATTTCTAATGAACTTAATGGTTTTGGTATTAAAATTCAAACGAAAGAGAATCGTGATATCGTTGAGGAAATCAAGATTTATATAAAGAAAATGGTACATGGCGGTGATATACGAAATGTGAAAATTTCAGAACTGCTCTCAAATCGATTGGGTTTCAGTTATCCATATCTTTCAAATCTATTTTCTAGTAAGACATATACGTCAATTGAGAATTTTTATATATTAGTGCGAATAGAAAAAGTGAAGGAATTAGTACTCTTAGAAAATACAAGTTTAGCTGAAATAGCACATGATTTAAGTTTTAGTAGCGTTCCACATTTATCTAATCAATTTAAAAAAGTAACTGGGTTAACGATAACTCAATACTTAAAGTTTAGAAAAAAATAAGAAGAACAATTTTTCAACCAATATGAAATTTGAAAATGGATAAATTAAGAATACTTCTTGTGGACGATGATGAAGATGACAGGCAATTTTTTGCAGATGCATTGGACGGTATTGAGCTTAATACAGAATTACGCCAATTAGAAAATGGTAAAAGCTGTATGGAGTATTTGACCCAAGAAACTGAAAATCCGCCAGATTTGGTTTTTCTAGATTTGAACATGCCCATAATGAATGGTTTCGAGTGCTTAGAAGCAATTCGCGGTACACCACATTTAAAAGATATATTAGTGGCTATTTATTCAACATCATCTGCAGAAAGAGATATAGAGGAAACTTTTGAAAAAGGTGCGAATATTTATATTAAAAAGCCTTCAAGTTTTAGTGAATTGAAAAAATCATTGAAACAAGTGGTTAAAATGAATTGGGCATATCATCTAAATGATTTCAAAAAAGAGAATTTTTTATTGAAAATATAATAGCTCATATCAAATTGAATTAAAAAAGTTGTTTCGAAAGGAGCAACTTTTTTAGTTATTGCACTAGTCGATTCGAATTAATACCACGTATTTAGCAGCAATCTATTATTAGAGGTTTAAACCTCACGTATACCTATGACAAGCATTAAATCAGATAGTTTTTTTAAGAATATTGTCGATGGCTCTAATGAAGCTTTAGTCTTTTTGTGTCCTAATTTTGAAAAATCGAATGACATTAATGAATATGTAGTGGTTTATGCAAATAAAAAAGCTGAATCACTTTTTGCAAATACAATAGAAACAATACAGAACAAGGCACTTATAGAGTTACCCAAGTTTTGCGAATTTGGCGAGTTACTAAATCATTTAAGTTCGGTAATAAAGTCAAAAAAACAAGAGGCTTATAATTTCGTTCAAAAGGTCGGGCAAAACAAATTGAATATGCACTTTAAAATTGAAAGTCATGAAACCGGACTATTGTTAAGTGTTACAGAGGCCAAGGTGTATTATGTAGAAGATAAAGAATCGAACTTGCCAGTGGGTGATTTAAAAGCTAGAATAAATGAGCTTGAAATTTCTAATTTATTTAGTTACCGAGTTTTAGATAGTTATGATAGTATAGTTTCCTATTTAAAACCAATTTTTGATGATAATGGGGTTATATCCGATTTTAGAATAGATTATATCAATAATCGAATGGACGATATTACCCAGGAAGAACCTGAATTTATTATCGGTAAAACCTTTTACGAGTATTATCCACAAAACTTTGAAAATGGAGTATTTGATAGATTAAAAGAATGTTTCTATAGTGGACAGAATCAAGATTACATTAAGGAGTTTTTCTTTAACGAACAGTCATATTGGTTGAGTAATACGGCCGTAAGGATGAATGATGGAATTGTTCTTTTTTCAAAAGATATAACCCGAGAAAAGAAAAACGAAGAACAATTATTTATACAGAATAGATTGCTCTTAGAGGCTGAACATGTGGCGAATATTGGAAGTTTTCGCTGGAATTTAGGTGAAGAAAAAATTAAATATTCTGAAAATGTGTATCGTATTTTCGGCTTTGAACCTAAGGAATTCGATAGCAGATATGACCGTTTATTGGCTTATGTACATCCCAATGATATTAAGAAAGTAAAGGATGCTTTTCATAAGGCTCGGATTGGTAAAACTAAAACAGACTTGGTTTTTCGCATATACACGAAATCTAACGATATGAAGTATATGAATGCCATAGGGGAATGCTATCAAAAAGGAGGAAATTGGTATATGGTAGGAGTGATAAGAGATGTTACCAAGCAAATAGGGGTAGAGTCTAAACTACAAAGTAAAAATGCGGAGTTAAAAAGGTCAAATTCAGATTTAGAAGCCTTTAATCGCGTAGCAAGTCATGACTTGCAAGAGCCTTTACGTAAAATTCAAATGTTTGTCAGTCGCTTGAACGAAGAAGAGAAAGATACTATGAGTTTAAAATCTCAAGGATATTTAGAGAAAGTGAAATCTTCTTCTAACAGAATGCGAAATCTTATTAATAATCTGTTGTCCTATTCAAAAGTAGACGAGATTGAAGAACAACCTAAAAGAACAGATTTAAATGACGTTCTATCAAATGTATTAGATGATTTAGGTGAGCGAATAGAAAATATGGATGCTGCCGTTGCTTCAGATGCTTTGCCGGTCGTAAATGGCGTTCAATTTCAACTTGAACAATTATTCGCAAATCTTATAGGTAATTCATTAAAATATGTAAAGCAACAAACGAAAGCTAAGATTCAAATAAAAAGTGAAATTGTATCCCGTAACGAATTACCGCCTGAACTTTTATCTTTCGGAGGTAGTTACGTTAAATTACAATTTATAGATAACGGAATAGGCTTCGAGAAAAAATACGAGGAGAAAATATTTGAAATATTTCAACGATTACATGGTAAAACTGAATACTCAGGTACTGGCTTAGGATTATCAATCTGCAAAAAGATTGTTCAAACACATAATGGTCTAATACAGGCAAAAGGCGAAATAGATAAAGGAGCTGAGTTTACGGTTTACTTGCCAACATTACTATAACCAACATATCCATTAAGGCTATATTTTTCAGTGGTTCTTAAAATTGTGTAACACGTTCTCAAAATGATGTAACACATTAACAGGTCAAAGTGTGGATATTTGTATCATCAAATAATCGGTCTTTATGAAAAATCTTCAATACGCTAGAGTTGGTACCGTAAGAGCGAAAGCTGACAACAGTAGTTCTGAATATAATAATCAAAGTATGACTGGTATTGTGGTGAGTTTTAAAAGCTCGGCAAATAAATTATTCAATAACACTGTAAACAATATATCATGCAAGTAGTACATAATCAATTAAGTTATTTTAATAATATTTTAGGCGGTAGCATTTCAAGTTTTGAAGGTGATCGTGTATTGCAATATGATAACGAAAAAGGTACAGGTAGAATTCAAACAGTTTCTTTAAATTCTGGAATATCTTATTCTGAATATAACATGGACTTGGTAGAAGATTTTAATTTCGATTTGAAATTGGATGAAAACCGTAGTTTGTTTTTTATTTATTGTTTAGAAGGAAATTTTAGCTTTACCAAGGGTGGAGAAACATCTAAGGTAGAGGCGTTACAAACAGTAGTAGTTGGTGGCTCTAATGAAGTAGTCAATATTAAATTAAGAAAGGGAACGAAATCTAACTTGTCTGTTATAAAAGTAACGCAAGATAATGAGCACTCGGTTAAAAATAACGACGGTTCCGAATTATACGATCATTTATTTGCTTCATTCTTAAATGAGGATGATAGTGTTCATGTTGGAACTTTTAATTTGAAAATTAAAGAGCAGTTACTACAAATTCGCTCCATTACTCAAAAAGGATTGGTTAGAAAGTTGTTAATTGAAGGTATTGTTAATTTCACATTAGCTCTTGAAATTCTTCATTGTAAACAAGATATTGACGGTAATGGTCAAGTTAATACCTTGCTGACTAAAAAAGAGCTTTTAAGGATAGAAGAGGCTGTAAATGCAATAAAGAGAAAACCTGAATTTCCATATACCGTGACAGATTTAAGTAAAGAATACGGCCTTTCTCCAACAAAACTACAAGAAGGGTTTAAAGTTATGGAAGGTACTACGGTAACAAATTTCATAAGAAATGAACGTCTTATACTAGCTGAAGAATTAATTCAAACATCAGATATGAATATTTCTGAGATAGTTTATTCTATAGGTTTTACGAGTAGAAGTTATTTCTCAAAGATTTTTAGAAATAGATATAAGTGTACTCCTAAAACTTATTTAATGAATATTCGAAAAGTCTCTCTTTCTGCATAAGAGCAAGAATAAGAAATAGCAAAAGTCAGCCATAGCTGACTTTTGCTATTTCTATAAGTTTGTAATACTAAGTCTTAAAAGCGAAAATGTACTCGCAAGACCAGCTAGTTTTAATAAACTATACATACCTATAAAGGCAGTTATTTCAAATAATCGGAGAAGACTGGTAATTTTTTTGTGAAAACGAATTGTAGGGAAACCCCTCTCTAAATAAATTATTCTGTTGTGCTCTTTAATGAATAGTAAAAGATAGGTAGTAAGAGATTGAATTCTATTAGATTGAAATAACGAATTCAGGTTCTACTTTTATTCTTTCAGAACTATTGACATAACGAAGACATTTATGCAGTAGTGTCTTAAGTTGGTTGTAAGATGATGGCTTTTGTAAGTATAGCGAAGCCCCCATTTCTTTTAATCTATCTATTTCTTTAGGGTGATACGATGTTGAATATATTATTACTGGTGTGTTCACATATTTGGCAAGGTCTCTAATATCAGCAAGACATTCAAATCCGTCCATCATAGGCATTTTTAAATCTAAGAATATAACATCTGGTTCTTCGTTTGTACCTGATGTTAAATCTGACATTAAATCAACCCCATTATTATATTCAAAAATTCTTGATGGTATTGGAATCTCTCGTAATGCATCAGAAAAAAATAATCTGTCATCACTATCATCTTCTGCTAGATAAACATTAAGTAAAGTTTTGCTCATTTTAATTAAATCAATTATACTATTAAACCACGTGTTAGAAGTTAAAAAGATATAGTAAAACACGAATGCAAATTAAAAATTAGGTGGCTCAATCAGTAATGCTATTCACTAAAAATCTAACTCAAAACCTGATTATAATTTTTTATAAAATCATTTTATACACCATATAAACAGTTAATCTGCATATTATAGTATGCCGATTTAGTAATAATTTAAGAGTATAGGTTAAATTCAATGATGTTCTTTGAATTTCTATTGTCTCAGATAACCTTAAAATTACGGTTTTAGATGAGCATATTTTTCTTTTAAAAATTTATGTTGGCGAAACTTATATAGGTTGATCTGAAACAAGACTTTTGATTTTTTCCCAAAATTGTTTTGAGGTTGCACTGGTAGGCTTTACCAAATCAGACAACAAAATTAAATTTCTTCTAAATTGTTCAAATTCATATTTGGTGACGTGGTTTTCGTTAATAGGATAATAGGCCATACCCCAGTTAGGAAATGTTCTCTCACTTATTTCGTCATCGGAGAAAAGAGTGACGTTTTTATGACGGGAATCTATTTTAATTTTATCATAAAGAATTTCGATTTTACTTCTATCACCCTCTAGTAATTGAACAAATCCACCATTATAATAAATAAGACAACCAGTTATTCCCTCACGTTTATTATTCTCACGGGCTTTTTGAAGAAGTTCTTCCATGTCTGTGCCCTTTACAGTTTCAGTAGCTACAGATTCATATGTTAATGTGTACATGTAAAAAGAAATTAATCATAAAATTCAAAAATAATAAAAATGATAAATAAGTATGTGCCCATTTGATATTGAAAAAATGCTTGTATGGTAATTTATAATGGTAAAGAATAGAAAACAAAAAAGCCCCTTAAAAGGGGCTTCAGAGTGATCGCAGGAGGATTCGAACCTCCGACCGTCTGCTTAGAAGTTATATTCTTAGGGTTCATTAATTTTAATTTAACTATATCAAAATACTGTTTTACAGAACTTTGCAAATATAGTGTTTAATTCTATTTCATCATATATCATTATTTTTCTGCACATTTTCTGCAAATCTTCTGCACACTTTGTATTTTTGAAAAAGCAAAGAACAAAGGATGAGTAAGGAATATACAATTTCGTTTTATTTTGACAGTAGGCGAAAGAAGGGAAAAAACACCTTTCCAATTAAGTTGAGGTTATACCACCCACCTAGCACCAAGGAAAAACTATTTAGAACTGGCTACTATTTTTCAGAAGAAGAATATATGCAAGCGGTGAAGCTTAAATCTGCAAAAGGCGCAAAGAAGATTTCTAAGGTACGAAAACAAGAAATAGGGGAAATTCTTCACGTACTAAAAAGTAAAGCTACTAACATACTTAAAGACTTACCAGAATTTTCTTTTGAAGCTTTTGAAAGAAGGTATTACAACAAGTCGGCAAAACTAGATGTGTGCAATTACTATGAAGATTATATTAAGAACCTAGAAAATAATAAAAAAGTGAGGACTGCCGAGGTTTACCGTTTATCGCTTCAAAGGCTCAAAACGTATATAGAATATTCAAAGAAAAAAGAACCTAAAGAAATTGATTTTGAACTAATAACCCCAAAATTTTTAAAGGCATATAAAAATTATTATTCTGATTTAGGGCGGACCAATGCCACAATAGGAATTTATTTAAGACCGCTAAGAACAATTTTTAACCAAGCAATTAACGACCCTAATTCTGGCGTTAAAAAATCGCTATATCCTTTTGGTAAAGAGACAGCTAAGAAATTTCAAATACCTTCAGGATTCAAAAAGAAAAAGGCACTTACCAAAGAACAACTAAAAATTTTATTTGAAGCAAAACCAGCGAATGAATATCAAAAGAAAGCAAAGGCCTTTTGGTTTTTTAGTTATTTGGCAAGCGGTATGAATTTAAAAGATGTTGCCTTATTAACTTTTGATAGTGTTAACGGTAACGAATTAAGTTTTGAAAGGGCAAAGACCAGAACCGAGCAAGGCACCGCTAAGGATGAAATTAAGGTAGTTTTACCACCATTTGCAAAAAATGTTATCAAAGAATATGGAACCACGAAAGGAAAAAAGAACGATTATATTTTTCCAATTCTTTTAAAAAGTGATACGGCATTTGAACAGTCAACAAAAATTAAAAATTTTAATCGCTTTGTTGGGCAACATATTAAGAAGCTGGCTATTGCCAACGGTTTACCTTCAGATATATCTAGCTATTGGGCCAGACATTCCTTTGCAACCTTTGCCATTAATCACGGGGGGGCCAGTATGGAGCTGGTACAGGAAAGTTTAGGCCATAAAAGTATTAAAACTACCCAAAATTATTTTGCTGGTTTTCCTACTGATGTGAAAAAGAAATTAAGTGAAAGCTTATTAAATTTTGATTGATGAGGTTATGAGCGAAACACCGACCAACAACCAATTAAACAATTGGTACGATAAAGCTTTAGAGATACCTTCATTTTTAGATACGCTATCTCTTTATCAAAAAGATGAACTTAGAATATTCACACAAAAGAAGGTCATTAAAAATTACTCTTTTGCAGTTGAATGTTTTAATATTTGGAAAGAAGAAAATTACCCTAAAGGCTTACCAGAAGAAAAAAGGATTGACCACATTCTTTTTGTCAATCTGGACACCAGAAAGCAAATTTCAATATTAAACCTACTAGGCTGGAATTGGACACCAGAAAAAAGCTTTTTCAAACTAGAAGCACCAACCCCAGAAGCAAAAAAGATACTTAGCGAAAATGAAGCTAGGGCCCAATTTTATGAAGTTTTAAAACACCCTTTATTTGTTCTGGAATTGAACGAATACGAAAAAAGCAAAATATTAGAAATTGCTTTTGATGAACAAAAACGAATAATAAAGCAAGCTTCTGCCTATCTAAAGAACCCTTCAGATACCTCAATTTTAAATGATGCCGAAAGCTTTAGATTAGGCTTAATCGGTCAAACTGATTTAATTGATGATTTAAAAGATGTGCCAGAAGAAAACAGGCTAAACTATTTTTTAACAGAAATAAGCGAAAACGCTATTTCCTTAAAGGCTCTTTTTCAAAATCTAGGCTTTAATTGGAATTTCCAAAACGGTCAAATTAGGCCAATTAAAGAACCTCAACCAGAAAAAAAAGAAAACCATAGATTTAGCAGGCGACAAATAGCTTTAATTCTAACTTTTGAAAAGGAAATGGTAAGAAACCCAGATTCTGACATGACCGAAGGATTAAAAAAAATAGTATCCGAAAAATATGATTTTATAAGTAAGACTTCGGCTAGGCAGATTTATTTTGATTTTTACAAGCCTATTCAAGAAGCTATTGAAGAAGAAAAATCATATAAAAAAATAGTTGAATCAATTTGCGATAAACAAGGAATAAAACCCAAAAGACTAAAAAGAGATATTGAGGGCATTTTAAATAAAATAAACGACCAAGGTCAAAAAGAAGCTTCTGAATTTCTAAACGGTATTCACCTTTTAATGAATTAAATACAAATAGTTTTGATTTAATTAAATTAAAAGTGTAACCACTTATAACCCCTTACCACCTTCACTATTCACAAACATTTGTGTAACTAAAAATTACGCAAATGGAAAATAATCCTTTTAAAACTATTAATGATAAGCTGGACAAGCTTCAGTATTCATTTGATGAACTTCAAAACAATTCAGATAAGGTTTCATTTGAACCCGATTTACTAAACGTAAAACAGGCTTCAGAATTTTTAAATCAAGCTGAAGGAACCCTTTATAATAACGCCTTAAAAGGTACCATTCCGAGTTATAAAAAATTTGGTAAAAGATACTTTTTGAAAAGTGAATTGCTGGAATGGATAAAGAAGGGAAAGCATAAGGCCCACGAAGAATTAACAGACGAAGTAAATAATACTTTACAGGGTCAAAAGAAGAAAACCAAAACTCAAAAACAGATTGAACAGATAGCCCAGCACAATAAAAAAAAGGGGCAAAGAAGTAAAGAACTTCTTAACGCCCCCAGCAAAGAACAAAATAAAGATACTGATTTTTCAAACATTGAAAAAGGCGAAGAATGAACCCTAAATTCAATGATGAAATTTTAAAGAAGGGGGCAAAGGCCAGCAAAGGACTTACCACCGCTGAAGTAACTGCACAAATATTGGCAGATGCTGAAAAGGCAAAATCTAAGAAGGGGTTATTCATTTTAAAAAAGGCTTCACAATGGATTGACGAAGCTAAGAACCGACCAACGCCCAAAATGCTGTTTAGTGAGTTTTGGCACGAAGGTGAACTTTGTATTCTGTTTGCAGATACGAACGTTGGTAAAAGTATTCTAGCAGTACAGATAGGCAATAGCATTGCGCTGGGGGAACCATTACAAGGTTTTAAAATGGATTCTGAAAAACAGAAAATTCTTTATCTGGATTTTGAACTTTCAGACAAACAATTTGAAGTTAGGTATTCTCTAAATTATAAAAACCACTATCAATTCATTGATAATTTTCTTAGGGCCGAAATAGACCCAGATACAGAGGGGCCAGAAGGTAAATTTGAAGAATTTCTTCACGCTTCATTAGATGCTATGCTAAATGAAGAAGGGGTTAAAATTCTAATAGTAGATAATATTACCTACCTATCAAATGAGACCGAAAAGGCTAAAGACGCCTTACCGTTAATGAAGCAATTAAAGAAGCTTAAAACAAAGTATAATCTTTCAATTCTGGCCTTAGCACATACACCAAAAAGAGATCAGCACAAAGCAATTACTAAAAACGATTTACAGGGATCTAAGATGTTGATTAATTTTTGTGATTCTTCTTTTGCAATTGGGGAATGTGAAACCGAAAAAGGGGCCAGATATTTAAAACAGATTAAGGCCAGAAATACAGAATTCATTTTTGATTCTAAAAACGTAGCTGTTTGCCAGATAGCAAAACCCAATAATTTTTTAATGTTTCAATTTCAATATTACGGTAACGAATTTGATTTATTAATGAACCGAGATAACTCTTTTGAAGATAAGAGGGTGCTAGCTAGGCAGATGAAAGAAGAGGGTCATACTATCTATGATATTGCTGAAAAATTAGGTATTTCAAAAACCTTTGTCAGTGATAACACAAAAGATATAACCCAGAAAAAAGGGCGTAACAGGGCTAATAAAAATGATGAAAATGGCAACGATTCAACCCTTAATCTTGTTTGATATATCCGCCATTAGTCCGCCCGTACGGACAAATAAAATAAGAGATAAAATATTATTAATCAATACTTTATGAAGGGTAGGATTAATTAAGTCCGTTGTCCGTAAAGAAAGTTTTACCTGTTTATGGTTTTTACAATATAGAAACCCACGGACAACGGACTTAACAAGAATACTAAATCATAATTATTTGATAATCAATAAATAAACTGCATTTAATTATGTCCGCATTAACGGACTTACACGGACAAATGAATAACGATTTCAAATATATATTAGAACCATATAAAGGCCCCAGCACTAGGCACGTTTGCCCCCAATGCCAGAAAAAGAAACAGTTTACACTTTATATTGACCAGCATACGGGGCAAACACTTTCTAATCTGGTAGGCTTATGCAATAGGGCCGTTAATTGTGGTTATCACTACACACCAAAACAATTTTTTCAAGATAATAAAGAGTTTAACCCAGATGTTAAACCGAACACCACACAAGGCACCCCGCAGATAATGGAACCCCAGAATAAAAAACCTATTTCGATAATATCATTTGATATACTTGAAAAAACATTGAAGGCCTATGACCAAAACCATTTTGCCCAATTTCTTGTAAAAAGGTTAGGTAATAAAATTGCTGAAGATGTTGCTGGCCTATATTATTTGGGAACCTCAAAACATTGGAAAGGTGCAACCGTATTCTGGCAGATTGATATTGAAGGGCTTGTAAGGACTGGTAAGGTTATGTTGTACGACCCAGATACAGGCAAACGAATAAAGGAACCCTTTCCACATATCAATTGGATTCACAAGGTTTTAAAGTATAAAGATTACAACCTTAACCAATGCCTATTTGGGGAACATCTTTTAAGTATGTACCCAGAAAAACAAATTGCCATTGTTGAAAGCGAAAAGACCGCAATGTTATGCGCTGGACACCTACCAGAAATAAATTGGCTGGCTTCTGGCAACCTCAACAATTTGAGCGCAAAAAGATTACTATGCCTAAAGGGTAAGAAAGTAATGCTTTACCCAGATGCTGGGGCCTTTAAGATATGGAAAGATAAGGCCAAACAATTAAAAGATATTGCCAGCTTTACGGTATCTGATTTAATTGAAACCAGAGCAACCCCAGAACAATTAAAAGAGGGTTACGATATGGCAGACTATCTAACCTTACCCCCTTCTAAGTCCGTAGGGCGCAAAGAATGTGAACAAACCCTTAAACCCACAAAAGAAGATTATAATACGTTAGAAAGTAACCAAAGGGCATTTAATGAAGATGAGGTTAACGATTCCTTTTTTGATGAACTGAAGGCAACCCAGACCAAAGAAAAATTAGAAGTGTGGCCTGTAAAAGAATTAGAAGAATATTTTAATAAGGTTACACTACCAGAAGAACCTATTCAATTAGATTCTTCAGGCCCTATCATAGACCTTCAGAAATTTATTGAAAGTAATTTAAGTATTGTAAAAATGCACAACGGCAAAGGAATATATAAACCGTACTTCGATAGATTGACCCAGTTAAAAAAATATTTACAAAAAATTAGCTGAAGGGGGGTATATGGGGTTAAATCACTAAGATATTTAAAGGCTATACATCGCCACTTAGTAACAATTATACTTATTGAATTTTTTAGAGGGGGGGGGTATGATACTTAGTAAATACAATAAAATACTATCAAGTAATGATAATCTAAAGTTTCCTGTTTTGAAATTCTATTAATTTCTTGTCAATTTCCTTTTCAATGTTTTTATAAATTAATCTTCTTTCTTTTTTAGTGTAAAACCTTTTATTCTCAATATATAATAGGGTTTGCTGAAGTAAGTCCATAGTAATAGGATTTTATTTTTTATTTAAAAATACACTTCATTTTCTGCAAATTTTCTGCACAATAAAAAAAGGATTACGCGAAAAAATCGCATAACCCCTTTGTTTAAATGTGATCGCAGGAGGATTCGAACCTCCGACCGTCTGCTTAGAAG
>TARA_R110002050_G_scaffold9504_3_pt1 | contig 27216 bp, 26 predicted proteins | sample TARA_R110002050 | Tara Oceans TARA_R110002050 (sample SAMEA4396988) | marine metagenome | biome: Polar Biome; feature: [DCM] deep chlorophyll maximum layer (ENVO:01000326); material: water (ENVO:00002006), including particulate matter (ENVO:01000060) such as... | depth 25 m
AGGATAAATGCACAATATAAGCGAGCGAAACGTGATGATCTTTGGCAACAAAGGTCTTTCAGAGACAATGCTGAATTACATTCGGGATTCGGGGTGGGCTGTCAGCCTCGCATACGAAGTTGATGATGCGTGTAGATTAATACAAGATAAAAATATTTATGTTGGTTTGGCTGAACTTGATGGCTCCTTTAGTGGAAATGGCATACAGCCTATAGAAGAGTTAGTTGTGCGAGCTAACCACGTTCAATGGTTGGGCGCTATATCACGTGAGAATGTCGGGTCGACAAGAATTAAGCAAGTAATTAGTAGCTCTTTCTATGATTACCATACTTTACCTTATGAACCACAACGACTTGTATCATCATTAGGTCATGCTTATGGCATGGCTAAAATGTATTTAGATGATATTACGTTATCTAGACTGGATGATTTAGAGTTCGGTGAGGATGAAATGGTGGGCGCTAGTCCTCAGCTTCAAAATGTTTTTAGTACTATTCGTAAAGTTGCTATTGTGCCGGCACCTGTTCTTATCACAGGAGAAAGTGGCACAGGTAAAGAGTTAACGGCTAAAGCAATACATGAACGTTCTCAGTTTGCGTCAGGTCCATTTATTGCTGTTAACTGCGGTGCGATACCACCGTCGTTAATCCAATCTGAATTATTTGGATACGAGAAGGGATCTTTTACTGGAGCAGATGAGCGCAAAATAGGCTATCTTGAAGCAGCACATGGCGGCACAATATTTTTAGATGAAATTGGTGACTTACCTTTAGAACAACAAATTAATTTACTCAGATTTTTGCAGGAAAAAACGATTCAACGTGTTGGTGGTACTAAGCATATTCATGTTGAGGTTAGGGTTATTTCTGCCACACATGTTGATTTGGAACGAGCCGTGTCTGATAGACGATTAAGAGAGGATTTGTATTACAGGCTTAATGTATTGCAAGTGAAAATGCCATCACTTCGCAATCGTGACGGGGATATTGAATTACTAGCAAAATATTTTTTCAATAAATTTTCTGGTGAAAAAAATAAGAATGTAAAAGGTTTTAGTAAAAGCTGTCTTAACCCCATGGCTTCATATCCTTGGCAAGGAAACGTGCGAGAGCTAATTAATCGAGTTAGGCGTGGGATGGTTATGTGTGAAAATAAACTCATATCTGCTCATGATCTTGGCATTGAGAATTCATCTTCGACGGGCTTGCAGTTGCTATCTCTAAAACATGCTAGGGAACGTGCAGAAGAGGAAGCGATTAGACTGGCTGTTGAACGATCTTCAAAAAATATGAGCTTAGCAGCCCGTTTTCTTGGCATATCACGTGTGACCCTGTATAGATTGCTAGAAAAATACAATATTTGTGATAAATAATGTGACCAGTTTAGCACTAGAGAAATAGTATTTTTCTATTTCTGTTGACTTCATTTCAACACCCTAAAGGTAATGATCTTATGGCTACATGAGGTCATTTTTTTTGCCTTCAAGAATACTAAAAAGGTCGTTTAATTTCTAATTTTAATTGACCGTATAACTGTATCGATAAATTTACACTCTAAAATACAGTGTATTTATTCAATTAAATCATGTCCTTACATATTATCCCGATTGAGTATTGTAACGCTAGCATTACAGACTTCTTTAGTAAGCTAAAGATTTATTATTAATATAATACTATAAAAACAGTAGCTTACGAATGTGGCACTAAGGTTGCTCTGTACTTACTTAACAGTTAGGAGACATTTTCCATTTGTAGAGGAAATAGCATTATGAAAATATCAAGTATTAATAGTCGATTAGTACTGAGTACATTGCTTGTAATGTTATCTGGCGTGGCACTGTCTGTGGATGTGCTTGCTGACTCGATTTCTCCTGAAGATGATCTTCAATTCATAAGTCCTAGTTTTGTAATTGATCCAGGTTCGCTTAGTAATGAATCTCTCGCTGGGGTTAGTGGCTTAGGTTTAGAAAGTCAAAAATTGACGTCCCACGAACAATTGACCGTTATTTTATGGGATGAAATTAACAAGGGCAAACATACTCAATCGATAACATCAACAGATGGCAATACTCATGCCCAGTCTGTAAGCCTTTCGATACTCGGTAACTAAGGACTTTGTTATGAGAATTCAGAATGATTCTGTTACGTCACATATCTGGGGTATGTGAGGAGATATAACGTTATGAAAATTACTAATTGTGTATTAACAACCTTTTTGGGTGTAGCTGGCTTTGTTTCCACGTTGCCTGCTAGCGCTCAAGATGGACTCTATGAATTACCGGGCTATGTAACAACTAGCGTGATTGATGGAGATGCATTAAGTAATACGCGCGGTCGATTTGCCGTGAATATTGCTGCGGGAGATTCAAATTCCCAAGTAAATGCGGGCGCCTTGGCGATTAATCCTAGTGACGGCGTTGCCGCTGCAAACGTGATATCGCATCAGTCGGTAGGACAAAACAGTATTACAGCTCCTGATTTGTCTATCGCAATCATTGGTGAACGTGCCTTTACAAACAGTGTAGGGGCCATTTCAGTGAATCAAACTAGCGGCGTGGGGAATACTCAAGCCAATGGTATGGCAATCGCATTGGGAGTTGAAGTCGAGGCTGTTTCAGAGAGTTTACTTTCTGAAACAGCGTCAGGAGTAGGGCTGAATAGTGTGGGGTCTAGTGCAGGAGAGAAGGCGGCAACAATTTCAAATACCGCATTTCAGGGGTCTCATGGGCTGATCCAAATTAATCAGTCAGCAGGGTCGGGTAATAATACGGCAAATAACTTCGCCTTCCAGTTACAGCTGGGAGCGAAGCCTTAAAATTTAGTTATGGAGATACTATCATGAAAAACTTATCAAAAACAACAGTGGCACTAGCAGTTACTGCGTTATGTGCGAGCTCGGTTGTTATGGCTGACGGTAGAAATGATCATCGTGACCGTGGTAATGATGTTAAATATAACAGCTCAACCGATGTGAAAATTGAAAAAGAAGTAAAAATTGAACGTGATGTTGAAATTAAAGGTAAAGTTGATGTAGACGGTTCAATATATGTTGGAGCAAGTTCTGCAGCGCTTGTTAATCAAAATCAAACTAACAAAGAAAATACTGTTAACAACGATATTGTTAATAATAATGCAGGAGCAGATGATGATGTCTTAAGGAATGCGAGTGGTAATATCGGTCTAAATATTACAGCTGGTGACAATAACTTCCAAGATAACTCAGCCGCTTTGTCAGCTGTTGATGCAGCATTTGTATTTGCTGATGCAGAAACTATATCGTATCAGGACTCATCAAAAAATGAGACAACCAATACTGCAACCGCTAATAACGCTGGTTTAGCTGGTAATGTGTTGCGAAATGCATCGGGTAATGTAGCTGTAAACGTTTCTGCTGGTGCTAGCAATTTGCAAGCTAATTCTTTAGCAGCATCAGTTAATAATGGCGGAACAATGGCTGAAGCAAATGCATCGAGTACGCAATCTGGTTCTCATAATAGTACTGATAACATCGGTGCAAACTACACTATTCAAGAACAAACTCAAGTTAGTTTGAACGGCAAATTATATGGTGGAAGCATAAGTTTTGGTCATGGTGGTTATAGTGGCACTGCAAGTGGAACTACTGTTGGTACATCTGACCAAATTGGCAACGTATATCCAGATATCTGGGATAATAACGTTGGTGATAGTCCTGTTCACGGAACGTCTGTTCCTGGCCCTACTGCTCATATGGACTTGGATTCTGCCGCTCAAGGAGCACAGGATCTTAATGGAGACGGTGGTGCACTAGCGTTTAATGAAGAAGGTACATATTCAGGTACTGAAAGTGGGGAATTAGGCTTTATTGAAGTAGGTAAATTAGCACTAGGCGGCTCATTTTCTGGCGTAGTGAATAATACTGAAACGGTATTCCTTCCACATGAAAATAATGCTGGCTTAAGTGGTAATGCACTTCGTGGAGCAAGTGGTAACATCGGTGTGAATGTTGCTGCGGGTTCTAATAATCTGCAAGGTAATCATCTTGCGATTGCTGCAGCGATGGGCGGTGTGACACCTCCTCCAGGTGGCGGTGAATAATAATCACATTTGGTAATGATTAATTTAAATTTATTACTAGTGTGATCTATCCATCTCTGGCCGGGAACAAGTCCGGTCAGAGATTTTTATCATGATTAATCTTACTGAGCTCATTTTAAGGAGTTCGTTATGTTCAATAACACTCTTAAATTACTGCGTAATGGTTTGCTTGTCATCTTAGTTAGTCTTTCGGCGTCAGCTATTGCTGGAAATATGCTAATCGGTGGCATAGTACCTGGAGCAGGACTAATCAGTAAAAACATAGTAAGCATGCGAGAGTTACATTTTGTAGATATGGTGCCTCAGCATACTGACTTCAGTTGTGGTGCTGCAGCGTTGGCTACCATTCTTAAGTATGCTTATGATAGAGATGTCACCGAAGCAGAGGTAATTAATGGTCTGTTATCGGTTAGCGATCCAGAAATAGTGAAAAAGAAAGGTTTTTCATTACTAGATATTAAGAATTATGTCGAAACATTAGGTATGCGTGGCCGTGGGTATGCCATGAAACCTGAGATGTTAGAGAGAATTAAAATACCGACAATTGTTCTACTTAATATACGAGGTTATAAGCACTTTGTTGTTGTAAAAAAAACAACGAGTGACAAGGTCTATATTTCTGACCCCGCACTGGGTAATCGAATTATGGATAAAGAAAGTTTTGTTGCCGGTTGGAATAAAGTGACATTCGCGATAATTGGTGCTGGTTTTGATCGTGAATCAATTTTATTGCGGCCAAAAGAAGCATTTACAGCCAGAAATATTATTGATACGTGGCGACCACTTACGGACACACAGCTGTCAGAGTATGGCTTTGATCGTGCCGAGTTTTGAATATGAACTAGAAAACTAATAAGCGGGCTATGCAATCAGAGGTTTATGGCAGATGAGGTACTAAAATGAAAAAGTCCATAAAAATAAACAAAACAAATAAAGAGGTGACTAACGCTGATCAAATAGTAACAACGCGGTGTGCTTCGATAGTTAAAAAAACAATGATGAGTATATTTTATGGTGGGGCTTTACTTATCGCTAGCTCCGCCAGTGCCGGTATTCTACCGTCAGATATAAGTGTGTTTGCCCAAGCTGAAGAGCTGTCTGATAATTTCCTAGGCAATATGCGTGGTAAGTTTGTAAGCTCTGGAAATATTATGTATTTCGGTGTCGAAATGAGTACGCAGTGGAGAACATCGGTTGGGGAAACAATTACAGCCACTGCCAATTTAGACGTTAACTTGTCTAATAACGAACCGCAAGTGACTTTCACGCCTAACATTACAACGGAACAGGATAATACACTTCAAACGGCGACGATTAATGGTACTTCAGAAGTGGGGGGAGCGGGGGCACTCGATGGGGTGAGTGGCGTTGTGCAGAATATTCAAGTCGCGGGCACCTCAAATGGTATTGCGAATAGCATAGGAATGAATGTTCAGAGGCTATCTGGCCCCTCGATTAATCAGCCTACTGGAGTCACGAGTGATAAATCGATGTCTGTGCAAACTGTAAGTGGAAGTACCGCTACCGTTAGTATGGCAAATAATGCACTTGGAGTTAGTGTCGTTGTGCCTAATCAAGGACAAACCACGCAACAAATCCGTAGTCTTGCTATGGGGGGAGGGCAGGTGATGCAGTCCGTACAGTTAGGCGGTGATCAAAATCAAATTCGTAACATGATTAATCTTACTGTTCAAATGAATGCTCTGTCATCAACCATGAACGCTAGAACTGGCGACGTACTTACAGCAATGAGAATGTTACCTCAGGTTAATTGATTTCATATACTAAACGGGCAGGGAGGGGGGGGAGACTGAGTTACTTTCCTTCCTGCCCTTTTGCAATTAGTGAGTTGTTAAGCAGTCACTTGTGTATTTACGTTAAATGCATAAAGCGTAAACCTGTTAACTTTAGTTTACATATGGTTGTTTGTTATTTTATATTTTTATTCAGTAGGTTAGGTGTAATGGTGCAGTGATGCTGTTAAGTTTTATTTACATGTCTAAATTTTTTGCTATAGGAGCTACATAACAATATATAACAAAAACAGAAAGATAGAATTTTGGCTTGAATATTGTAGATATAAGTCAATGTTTATGGCGTTTTAGACATTTTTTTAACTTTAGTTTCAAGCTAGCTAGAAAAGTAAATAGGGGATTTTATGATAAGTCGCTTCACGCGTACAATTATTGGTGCGTCAATCGCACTAAGTTTTACACCTGCATTGTTGGCAGCGTCTGCAGATGCTGAAGTGGAATTACTTCGGCAACAGATGAAAGAAATTCAACAACAAAATGAAGCACAAAATATAATAATCAAAGAAATGGCCAAACGTTTGCAGGATGTTGAAGCGAGCTCTCAGCCGCGTTATGTGAAAGCAGGGGGCGTTGATTCGACGGCAACGCCAGCCAGTAATAATGTATCAACAACGTCAGTAAATACTGATGATGAGCCAGTTGTTAAAGAAGCTCCGGTAGCAAGAAGTGCTGAAGCTGTATACCAAGAACAACATGCCTTGTTTGACCGGAAATTTAGCCTAGAAGGTGGTATGACTTATTCTCATACAGATCGCCGTGATTTATTCCTTAATGGTTTCTTAGCGCTGGATGCTATCTTTTTAGGTAACATTAGTTTAGATAAGATAAAGGCCGATACCTTAACCTTTAATGCGACAGGCCGATATAGCATGACTGACCGTTTGCAGTTTGATTTGAACCTACCTTATATCTATAGGAGCTCGACATTTTCATCCGTTGGCGCAGGCTTTAGTACATCAGCTGTCGCGGAAGATGATACTAGTAATGGTGATATAGGTGATATCAGTGCTGGCGTTTATTATCGATTATTCCAAGAAACGGAGGATAATCCGGATACGGTTATTAGTTTCCGAGTAAAGGCACCAACGGGTAAAGATCCATATGGAATAAAATTTATTGAAGTTAATGATAGCGGCCAGAATTTAACGGTTCCTACCGAGTTACCAACAGGGAATGGTGTATGGGCGGCAACAGCAGGGGTCAGTTTTATTAAAACGGTTGATCCTGCTATCTTGTTTACGAACCTAGGTTATACCTATAATTTCGAAAGAAGCTTTAGTGATATAAGTTCAGACCCGACGACAGTAACGGCAGCAGACATTGATCTGGGTGATCAAATTTCATTGGGGGCAGGCATTGCCTTTGCTCTGAATGAACGGATGAGTTTAAGCACATCTTACGCGCATCAATTTACACTGAAAACTCGTGTTAAAACCTCGGCTAGTGATTGGCAGGATGTTAATGGCAGCGATGCCAGTTCGGGTTCACTTAATTTCGGCGTGACATATGGCATGAAGGACAATCTATCTATGATTGCAAACGTTGCGATTGGCGTCACTCCCGATGCTCCCGATGTTACTGTTGGCGTTAAATTTCCTTATAGTTTCTAAGGTTCATGTCACAAAGCGACCTGCTTATTAGGCTGCTTTGTGACAAGTCTTATCCCTAAATAATATACTTACTAAAATCCTAATTAGTAAAAACAACTTCTCACTATACATTGCGTTTGGTAACTTTAATTTTATAAGCAAGATGTGCTTTTGTGACTTGTTTATTGTTATCACACAAGTATTCAATGTACTTTACGGGATATATAAAACTCCTATTAATACTGCCATCCTATATCTTTCAAGTCTAGAGTACTTGCCTGATATAAAATTCCAGTTGCAAAGCATACGAAAATGCTCTTTGAATTTAGATACCTTAAAGTAAACTGAGAGCATTGATACTGTCTGAGAAGTTAATATTCAGATAATTGAGGGTAAGATTTGAGATGTATTTATACCATTTTAACCTATGCAACAAAGCAATTTAGTCATAATCTATATTATTAAAAAATTGTTATCCGACGGAACACACCATTTATAGTATATTTGCAACTCCTTGGGAACAAAGTTAACTCATTATGGTCAATCACATAACAAATAAACAGAATCGCCGGCAGGTCGGAGTGTGCGGGCTCAAAGGATGAATGTGGATTTAGAGCTAGTGCAACGTGTACAAGAGGGCGACAAGAAAGCATTTGATGTGTTGATTTTAAAGTATCAGCAACGAATTGTGCATGTTATCACTGGCTTTGTGCATGACCCAGTAGAAGCTTTGGACGTCGCTCAGGAGGCATTTATCAAAGCATACCGAGCTATTCCGAACTTTCGAGGTGACAGTGCTTTTTATACATGGTTATATCGAATTGCGATCAATACGGCCAAAAACCATTTGACTGCACGAGCAAGAAGACCGCCTGCAATGGATGTTGATGCGTTTGATGCCACTAATTACTACGACGCGCCCGAATTAAAAGAATTTGAAACGCCAGAGAGCAATCTAATTAGTGATGAATTGGAACAAGCAATCCAACAGGCTATTCAGGATTTGCCTGAAGATACAGCAACGGCAATTCGATTGCGGGAATTTGAAGGCATGAGCTACGAAGAAATTGCACAGGTGATGGATTGTCCTATAGGTACCGTGCGGTCACGAATTTTCCGTGCCCGTGAAGCGATAGAAAAACAAATATACGAAATAATGAGTGAAGAGGAATGATAATGACAGCCAATCAAAACGAATTATTGTCTGCATTAGTTGATGGTGAACTCAAAGGCAATGAATTAGAGCAAGCTTTGCAACTATTAAATACGAGCGAAGTAGCAAGAGCCCAGTTTCAACGACATCAGCTTGTCAGTGATGTATTGCATGGTCATGTATCACAAAACCGAACGGTCGACTTAACTGCAGGTATAGCAGCTGCTTTAGAAGACGAACCGACAATGACTTTGCCTACAAAACATAAAGCCTTAGTACTTCCGTTTCCAACACAGTTTTGGAAACAAGCCACAGGTTTAGCATTAGCTGCATCAGTAGGGGCCTTGGCTGTGATGGGCGTAATGACTCAGCCACAAAATCAGTTACAACCACTTATAACCGTGGCTTCAAATGAGGCCCCAGAGGAGTCGATAACGGTTGCTCAGGCAGGTAATCGTTGGACGGTAGGTGAACAAGAGGTTGAAGAGCGCTTAAACACCTATTTAGTTAATCACAATGAATATGCAGGGGCCTCCAGCGTGTTTTCTTATTCGCGTGTAGTCTCTTATGATGTGGGGCAATAACGATGCGAGCTTTGCTTCATGTTTTCTTAAGTTGTTGTTTGATGTCAATGAGTTTAATGACTCATGCCGATGAGGCTCGAATACTATTAGAACGTATGGATGGCGCCGCAAAGCAGCTTAACTATGAAGGTGTGTTTTCTTATCGATCTGGTAAGAAAATGCAATCAATACAGATTATTCATCGCGCAAATGAACAGGGTGAAATAGAGCGGCTGGTCTCATTAAATGGTGTTGCGAGAGAAGTTATTCGAAATAATGAAATGATGACCTGTGTTTATCCTGAAGGTAAAAGTGTACAGCCTAACCATCGTCCCTTAGGGCGAGGTTTTCCTAGTGACTTTCTTAATCGTTTGAGTTTAGCTTCTGCTTATTATCAATTGTCTTTAGGTCGTGAAGAGCGTATTGCAGGCCATGATACTCTCGAGTTAAAAGTTGTGCCTGTTGATAACTATCGATATGGATATCATCTCTGGGTCGATAAGAAGAGTGATTTATTATTACAGTCCGATTTAGTCGATGACCAGAATGAAGTGTTAGAAACAATTGCTTTTTCATCAGTAGAAATGGGGCAAGATATCGCTGAACAGTCACTCCAAGCTCAAAGTAAAGGTAATCAAATGACATGGAACCGAGCAGAGCGTGTCATGGCCACAAAATCGACTGCAGAGAGAGATAAATCGACATGGAATATTGGATGGATGCCTGAAGGTTTTGCATTGCTGGCACAACAAAATCGGTTAAAAGTAAAAAATGGAGCGACTATTGAACAGCATGTGTATAGCGATGGCTTGAATTCAATCTCTATTTTTATAGAGAAGATCCGAGCCCAACATCGACACTTACGTGGTGGTTCGAAAATGGGCGCAACCAATGCCTTTGGTACGATTATTAATAGTCATTTTGTGACGATTGTTGGTGAGGTTCCAGAGCGAACAGTCGAAAAAGTGGGTAATTCAATTCAATATATTGAGCGTGAAGAACAATGATAGAGCAATTAGCTAAAGTAGTTAGAACTGATGACAACAGGGTTTGGGTAGAAGCTGAGAGGCAATCAACCTGTGGAGGCTGTCAAGTCAGACAGGGCTGTGGGACGGGCATGCTTGCCAAGCATGTGGGCAAGCGATTTTCAAGTATTGCTGTTTTAAAAACAGGCGATGTGAAAATTGGCCAACAAGTGAACTTAGCGATCCCTGAAGAAACCTTATTACAAGGTGCGTTTCTGATGTATATTTTACCTTTAGTATTAATGTTTGTTGTGGCTGCTGCTGCACGGGCTTTAAATTTTAATGAAGCGATAGAAATCTTTAGCGGATTAAGCGGGTTACTCATCGGGTTTTATGGTGTGAAGGTTCATTTAGCAAATAAAAAAGACGGCTTTCAAGCCAGAATTATAGAGGAGTAGCTATGAAGCAAGGTAAAATTTGGAGTCTATTTGTCGTTAGTCTTACTTGGTTATTATTAACGATCAATGTGCATGCAGGAAACTTACCCGAATTCACCGAGTTAGTATCTAAAAATGCAGCGGCAGTGGTTAATATCAGTACGACAATGAAGAAAGATACGACTAAGCGTGTGATGCCACAATTACCGCCAGGTGTTGAAATTCCAGAAGGCACGCCATTTGATGAATTATTTAAGCATTTTTTTGATGCGCCCAATCAAAGTCCCACGCCATCTGAAGCACATTCCTTAGGTTCCGGCTTTGTATTATCATCCGACGGTTATATTTTAACCAATTATCATGTCATTAAAGGGGCAGATGAAATCATTGTCCGATTCAGTGACCGTAATGAGCTGCAAGCGACAGTATTAGGAAGTGATGAACGTAGTGATGTGGCTTTACTAAAAGTTGAAGCAACGGGTTTAGATGCCGTTAAATTGGGTGATTCAACTAACTTGAAGGTGGGGGAATGGGTGTTAGCGATTGGTTCACCTTTTGGCTTTGATCACTCTGCTACAGCAGGCATTATCAGCGCATTAGGTCGTAGCCTACCTAGCGATAGCTATGTCCCTTTTATTCAGACTGATGTTGCGATTAATCCTGGTAACTCGGGTGGGCCATTATTTAATTTAGATGGCGAAGTGATTGGTATTAACTCGCAAATTTATAGCCGTACTGGTGGTTTTATGGGCGTGTCATTTGCCATCCCGATGGATGTTGTGATGAATGTTGTTGAGCAAATCAAATCACAAGGCTTTGTTAGTCGTGGTTGGTTAGGAGTGGTTATTCAAGATGTGACGGGAGAATTAGCCGAATCATTTGGTTTAAGTAAACCACAAGGCGCCTTAATTTCAAAAATATTACCTGATAGTCCTGCCGCTAAAGGTGGTTTTGAGGCAGGTGATGTGATTCTAACATTTGATGGTAAAGATATTCCCTCATCATCCGACTTACCGCCTATCGTGGGTAGAATTAAAATTGGTGAGAATATACCTGTAGAAATCATGCGTAATAATAAGCGCAAAACGATGAAGGTTGTCATTGAACAGTTACCTGATGATAAAGATCTCAATAAAGCGAATGCTAACAAAGGGCGATTAATTGATGAGCGTTTAGCAATTGAAGTAGCTGACTTAGATGAAAAGCAACGTGATGAATATGGCATTGCTGAAGGCGGGGTTGTCGTGGCCAACATACAACAAGGGCCTGCTTCATCTTCAGGTATGCGACCCGGTGACATTATTATGAGTGTTAATAATCAGAAGATTAAAAATGCTAAACAATTCTTAGATATTGCTAAGGAATTACCGGTCAATAAAGCGATTCCAGTGTTAGTGCAGCGTGGTGATGGTGCCATTTTCTTAGCGATAAAAATTGAACAAAATAACTAAGTTTTCAGAGGGTGTTTGCCCATAACAAACAAAGGGTTTATCCCGTTTATAGGCTATTGGGGGTTAGAAAAGTATGAGGTATAGACAAGATGCGTCTACTTTTCTTTTTCTCATAACTCACAAAATAGGTTTGCAACTTGAGCACTAGTAAAGGCTTAAGCAAGCTGAGTAATATTTGGGAATTGAACGCTAAGTAGGACAGAAAGCATGTTTTGCCGTAAAATCCAGCAACAAATTATATAGATCGGCCGGTAACGATTGTTCCGGCCGATTTTTTTACTGTTTAATAAGGTTATTTTGACTTCATGGATCACATCCGAAATTTTTCAATTATCGCGCACATAGACCACGGTAAATCAACGATCGCCGATCGGTTTATTCAAGTTTGTGGCGGCTTGTCTGCTCGAGAAATGTCAGCTCAAGTGCTTGATTCAATGGATATTGAAAAAGAGCGTGGGATCACGATTAAAGCGCAATGTGTATCATTGGACTATAAAGCTCGCAACGGTGAAACCTACCATCTTAATTTTATTGATACGCCTGGTCATGTTGATTTCTCTTATGAAGTATCACGTTCTTTAGCTGCATGTGATGGTGCATTACTTGTTGTTGATGCTGCACAAGGTGTCGAAGCTCAAAGTGTTGCTAACTGTTATACCGCGATCGATCTTGGCCTTGAAGTAGTGCCAGTATTAAATAAGATTGATTTACCTTCAGCTGAACCTGAACGAGTCGCCCAAGAAATTGAGGATATCATTGGGGTCGATGCGATGGATGCGGTGCAATGCAGTGCTAAAACGGGTCTTGGTATTGAAGATTTATTAGAAGCATTAGTTGAACGTATTCCCGCGCCAAAAGGTGATCCCGATGGCCCATTACAGGCATTGATCATCGACTCGTGGTTTGATAGTTACGTCGGTGTAATATCATTGGTCAGAATTATGCAAGGATCGATGAAAACGCGCGATAAAATTAAAGTAATGTCGACAGGTCATGAGTATCAAATCGAGCAAGTCGGTATTTTCACTCCCAAACGGACACCAAAAACAGCACTTTATTGCGGTGAAGTAGGTTATGTTATTTCGGGTGTAAAAGATATTGATGGAGCCCCTGTAGGTGATACGCTGACGCATGTTCATCACGGTGCAACAGTGATGTTACCTGGTTTTAAATCGGCTACACCACAAGTATATGCAGGTTTATTTCCCGTCAGTTCTGATGATTTTGAATCCTTTCGTGATGCATTAGGTAAATTACGACTTAATGATGCCTCATTGTTTTTTGAACCAGAAAATTCACAAGCTTTAGGCTTTGGTTTCCGCTGTGGTTTTTTAGGTTTATTACATATGGAGATCATTCAAGAACGCTTAGAGCGTGAATATGATCTGGATCTTATTACGACAGCACCAACGGTAGTGTTTGAAGTATTGACGGGTAAAGGTGAGATTGTAAACATTGAAAACCCTGCCATGTTGCCAGAACCGAATATGATCGATGAAGTACGTGAACCGATTGTAATGGCTGATATTTTAGTACCGCAAGAACATCTTGGGGCGGTTATTGCACTATGTATTGAAAAACGTGGCGTACAAAAATCAATGCAGTATATGGGTAAACAAGTTGCGTTAAGTTATGAATTACCGATGAATGAAGTGGTCATTGATTTCTTTGACCGAATTAAATCGGTAAGCCGTGGTTATGCGTCATTAGACTATCATTTTGTGCGTTTCCAACAAGCTGACTTGGTGAAGTTAGATGTGATGATTAATAGTGAACGTGTCGATGCTTTATCTATGATTGTACATCGTGAACAAAGTATTTCTCGTGGTCGTGATTTAGTCGAAAAGATGAAGGAACTGATCCCTCGACAAATGTTTGATATTGCTATTCAAGCAGCGATTGGTGGTCATATTATCGCGCGTTCTACCGTTAAGGCGATGCGTAAAAATGTAATAGCAAAATGTTATGGTGGCGACGTGTCACGTAAACGTAAATTGTTAGATAAGCAGAAGAAAGGTAAAAAAAGGATGAAATCTATTGGTAAGGTTGATGTGCCACAAGAGGCCTTTTTAGCTGTTTTACAATTATCTAAAAAATCATAAAGGATATTATTAGTGAGTTTCCCTGCAATCATGGTTACCCTTGTCTTTGTGACAGGTGTTATTTGGCTATTAGATAGTCTTTTTTGGGCACGTAACAGAGTTAAAAATGCCAAAGAACCTGTGTTCGTGGAATATGCGCGTTCATTTTTCCCCATTATCTTAGTGGTATTGGTCATTCGCTCATTTATTGCTGAGCCTTTTCGAATCCCATCTGGTTCGATGTTGCCTACCTTACATGTCGGTGATTTTATCTTGGTGAATAAATTTGCTTACGGTGTACGTTTACCTGTGTTGAATACTAAAGTTATTGATGTAGCTGAGCCAGAGCGTGGAGATGTACTTGTTTTTCGCTATCCAAAAAATCCACAAGTTGACTATATAAAACGTGTAGTGGGTTTGCCGGGTGACAAAGTTGGTTATTTTGATAAAACGATTTATATTAATGGTGAAGCTATTCTTCAAGAACGGAAAGAGAAAGATGCAAGTTTATTAGACTTAGTGCCGAGCGATAGTCAGCTTTATGAAGAGACATTAGGCCTGCAGCCACATCAATTATTACTTGATCCTAGTCGACGTCTGATGGAAGGTGAAATGGTGGTACCGGCCGGCGAGTACTTTGTTATGGGCGATAATCGTGATAACAGTAATGACAGCCGTTTTTGGGGTACGGTACCTGAAGCTAATTTAGTTGGTAAGGCCTTTTTTATATGGATGAGTTGGGATTGGAATACTGGCGGCATTGTTTGGGATCGTTTGGGTAATAGGATTAACTAAAGGTAAATATGATGAAAAAACAACGTGGAATGACTTTAATCGGTTGGGCAATAGTGTTGGGTATCATTGCTTTTTTTGCTACGGTTGCGATGCGCCTCATACCTATGTACCAAGAATATTTCAGCGTAGTTCAAATCATGGAATCAATGCAAGTTGAATTGAAAGAAAATAAATTAACTAAACAACAAGTAAAAACGCTGTTTGAGAAACGGTTTGATACTGGGTATGTGTTTAACGTTAAATCAGAAAATATGGAATTTATACGCGGTCGTGATAATTTCAGTATCACCAAAGTGGTGATCGATTATGAAGTTCGGGAACCGTTTATTGCACAGATCAGTTTAGTGGGGCACTTCCATAAGGAAATAGATGTTGAGGAGCCTGAAGCTAAATGATAACGGCAGGCCAAAAGTTATTATGTTCACAGTTGCAGGTCAGTTTTAGTGATATTAGCTTATTGCAGCAAGCGTTAACGCATCGCAGTGCCGCTGCTAGTAATAATGAACGTTTGGAGTATTTGGGCGATGCTATTTTAAGTTTTGTTATCGCTGAAGCCTTATTTAACCGTTTCCCACAAGTCAAAGAGGGCAAGTTAAGCCGTTTACGTGCTTCTTTGGTTAAAGGGGTAACCTTAGCTGAAATTGGCAGAGAATTACGTTTGGGAGAGGTACTAATCCTAGGTCCTGGCGAACTAAAAAGCGGTGGTTATCGACGAGAGTCTATCTTAGCCGACACCGTTGAGGCGATCTTTGGTGCCTTATATCAAGATAGCGGACTGGAAGTGGTTAAAGCACTTATTTTGAGATTATACGATGAGCGATTATCCGCGATAGATGTCAATGAAGTAGTCAAAGATGCCAAGACACGTTTACAAGAGCTATTACAAAGTCGTAAACAACCCTTGCCGCTTTACAGTGTTAAAGAAGTTAAAAGGGCCGATAATGAACCCTTATTCGAAGCTTCATGCCAAGTGGCAATATTAAAAAAACTTATCATTGCACAAGGTAGTAGCCACCGAAAAGCTGAAACAACAGCTGCCGAGCGAGCATTAAAACTAATAGAAGATAAAATATGACAGACAATACGTTTAAATCAGGTTATGTAGCCATTATTGGTCGTCCAAATGTGGGTAAATCAACCCTGATTAACCGTGTTTTAGGGCAAAAATTATGCATTACCTCACGTCGACCACAAACAACTCGCCATCGTATTTTAGGCATTAAAACAACCGATGATAGTCAATTGATCTACGTTGATACACCCGGTATGCATATTGACGATAAACGAGCGATGAATAAATACATGAATCGCGCCGCGGCATCGTCTATTGATCATGTTGATGTGATTTTGTTTGTAGTTGATGGCATGAATTGGACAGAAGAAGACGAGCAGGTTTTAGAGCGCTTAAAATCGAGTGCTGAAGCACCGGTGATATTAGTTATCAATAAAATGGATAAACTAGCCGATAAAGAAGTGATGTTGCCGCATATTGAAAAATTAGCGGCACAATATAACTATGCTAATGTGCTACCGATATCTGCTCGTAAAGGTGTCAATCTTGAGCAATTAGAAACAGAAATTAAAAAATTAATGCCCGAAGGTGAATTGATTTTTCCTGAAGATCAGCTCACCGATCGTAGTTCTCGTTTTTTAGCGGCAGAATTGGTACGTGAAAAATTATTCCGTCATTTAGGACAAGAGTTACCTTATTCGATTACTGTTGAAATAGAACAGTTTGATGATGAAAAAAACTTATATCGTATTGGCGCGGTTGTATACGTTGAACGTAGCGGCCAAAAAGCAATTGTCATAGGTAAAGGTGGTGAGTTACTTAAATCTGTTGGTAAAGATGCCCGACTTGAAATGGAAAGCTTATTTGGTAAAAAAGTGTTTTTGCGTTTATGGGTGAAAGTGCGTGAAGGTTGGGGAGACAATGAACGTATGTTAAAAAATCTGGGTTATAACGACGAGCTTTAATAGCTTTTCAGATTGAGTGACCCTTGAAGGTTGAATTAACGCCAGCATTTGTTTTACATCAACGGCCTTATCGCGAGAATAGTGCTTTATTAGATGTCTTTAGTGAACAATATGGACGGGTCAGTATTGTTGCCAAAGGCCTGAATCAAAAAAAAGGTAATAAAGCGGGTCTATTACAGCTGTATCAACCCTTATTGTTATCCTGGTTTGGTCATGGTGATTTGTATACATTGACGGCTGTCGAAGCCTTATCAGCACGTTATATATTGCAGGCTGATGCTGCCTTATGTGGCCTGTATATTAATGAACTGATAGTTCGGCTGCTAGGGCCTCATGTGACGGAACCCGATGTCTTTAGTGCTTATCAACGTGCTTTATTAGGTTTGCATCAACGAGATAATACTGAAATCATTCTTCGGCTCTTCGAGAAACAGTTGCTATGCCATTTAGGCTATGGCTTAGTGCTTGATAGTGAGTATGAAAATGGTCAAAAAATAGAAGAGCTTCAACATTATTATTACCAAGCCGATGCTGGCTTGCTGCGTTGGCAAGAAGGAGTGCGTTTACCGATGATTTCTGGTCGCAGTCTTCGGCATCTAATAAACGAATCTGATTTCGATCAACAAAGCTTGCAAGAAATAAAACGCGTGATGCGAACCGTGATATATTTTTATCTAGGCGGCAAACCCTTACAGAGTAGACAGCTTTTTATTGATCTACAGCAGTACGTGAGCAACAATTAATTTTATAAGGTTAAGACAAAAATATGACGATTCTACTGGGTGTCAACATTGATCATGTCGCCACGTTAAGACAAGCGCGAGGAACACGTTATCCAGATCCAATTCAAGCGGCGATAGAAGCTGAACAGGCTGGTGCTGATGGTATAACCTTGCATTTGCGTGAAGACCGTCGTCATATACAAGAACGCGATGTAGCTATGTTATCGGATATTTTACAGACTAAAATGAATCTGGAAATGGCAGTAACCGATGAAATGTTTGCGATGGCAGAGTTGTATCGCCCTGCTGATTGTTGTTTAGTGCCCGAACGGCGTGAAGAGCTGACAACAGAAGGTGGTTTAGATGTTGTGGGGCAACTATCTAGAATGAAAGAGGCTTGCCAACGTCTCGCTGAAGCTAAAGTTAATGTGTCATTATTTATTGACCCTGATATGGCTCAAATTGATGCCGCTGTTGAATGTGGTGCACCAGTGATTGAAATACACACTGGTCGTTATGCTGATGCGGCAACGCATGCTGAGTCGCAACACGAGTTGAACATTATTATTAATGCGGTGCAATACGCGGCTAAACTAGGCTTACAGGTTAATGCGGGTCATGGTTTGCATTATCATAATGTGGGTCCTATTGCTGAAATTCCTGAGATTGTCGAGTTGAATATAGGTCATGCGATAGTGGCTCGCTCGGTGTTCACTGGATTCCAGTCAGCAGTGCGTGAAATGAAACAATTAATGCAGATAGCGCGCCGCGGATGATATTTGGTATCGGTACTGATCTTGTCCATATTCCTAGAATGCAGACATTATTAGATAAACATGGCGATAAAATAGCCCAGCGTATATTGAGTGATAAAGAGTTTGTATTTTTTCAACAAGCGAATAAACCCGCCGCATTTTTAGCCAAACGCTTTGCCGCTAAAGAGGCGACAGCAAAAGCTTTGGGCACGGGATTTCGAGATGGACTGAGTTTACGCCATATTGAAGTGAGCAATAATGACCACGGTAAACCGGAATTAACATTTTATGCACGCGGTCTAAAATCACTCGATGAATTAAATATTGGTCGTAGTCTATTGAGTTTGAGTGATGAGTCAGAATATGCCATTGCCTATGTGATCCTAATGGAACGAGAATAATGAAACAGTATCCTACAATTGAAGCTTTTGTTGGCAACACCCCTCTAGTGCGATTACAACGTTTACCTGGTGAAACGTCTAATATTATTTTGGTCAAACTAGAAGGCAATAACCCCGCAGGTTCTGTAAAAGATAGACCAGTGATGACAATGATTCGCCAAGCCGAAGCTCGAGGTGACATCCAAGCAGGCGATACCTTAATTGAAGCTACAAGTGGTAATACGGGGATTGCCTTAGCAATGGTTGCTGCTATTTTAGGTTATCGAATGATATTACTGATGCCTAAAAATATGAGTGTAGAACGACGTGCGTCTATGAAAGCTTACGGCGCTGAAATTATCTTAACCGAAAATATGGAATCTGCTCGCGACTTAGCTTTAGAAATGCAGCAACAAGGCAAAGGTAAAGTCTTAAATCAATTTGCTAATTTTGATAATCCTTTGGCTCATTATGAAACGACAGGTCCTGAAATTTGGCGTGACACGGAGGGTGAAATAACCCATTTTGTTAGTGCAATGGGTACAACGGGCACGATTATGGGCACGTCACGCTATTTAAAAGAGCAAAATTCTAATGTACAAATTGTCGGTGTTCAACCTGTTGATGGTGCAAGTATTCCTGGCATACGTCGGTGGCCAAAAGAATATTTGCCGACGATATTTGAGTCAGAGCGTGTCGATGCCATTATGGATATGGAACAAGATGTTGCTGAAAATACGATGCGTCGCTTAGCGGCTGAAGAAGGCATTTTCTGTGGTGTATCTTCAGGCGGTGCGGTGGCAGCTGCATTACGATTATCAGAACAGGTATCTAATGCGGTGATTGTTAGCATCATCTGCGATCGTGGCGACCGCTACCTTTCAACGGGCGTTTTTCCTGCCAAATAATGAAAAACACATCAACATGGCTGGTTTTATGGGCGGCGATGTTTGTGCTATGGCAGTGTGTTGCGTTTGCCAGTGATCAGTTTAAAGTAACGATTGGGCATTGGGATTTTGACGATCTAAGTGCTGAAAATCTAGCGGTTAATGTGCAATTGACAAGGCAAGGTTTGGTAGTTAATGCCAGCGCAGACTCGATTGTATTTGCTCAACCGATAGGTGTGATTAATAAAGTCACATTACAGTGTACGGAATTAGTACTGTTTTCAGCACAGACCAATTGCGCTGCCGGCAAACTTAGGTTCACTCATAAACAGTTCGGCGCACAAAGCATTACCTTTTCAGTCAAGGCAATGCTTGAACAGGAGCGTTATCAGCTATCTGTATCGAACCTAAAGTTTGCCGATGCAACCTATGCAATAACAGCCAATTACGATCAAGACCATTGGCAAGCTTCTGTGGTTACAGCTAAGGCCTCATTAACTAAATTAATCCAACATATTTCGCCTTATCTCGATGCAATTCAAAAATCTATGTTAAGTGAATGGACTTTTGAGTCAGATATCGCCGTACAAGCACATTTGAGCGGCGATCAACGGCAAGTCAATGCGCTTAAGCTCGAGTTACACACATCAGCAATGAACTTGAGCGATACTCAGGGTAAGTATGTCACTGAAAACGTAGCGATTAACTTATTACTAGATCTTGTTCAGAAAAATAGAGCATGGCAATGGCATACGGATCTTAGATTAAAGTCAGGTCAAGCTTATGCCGAGCCGATATTTATCGATTTGAATGAGGCTGCACTGTCTCTAGTTAGCACAGGTGAGTGGCATAGTGACAAGCAATATTTAGTTATTAGTGATGCACAAATCAATCACAATAATATAGCGCAAGTACAGGCTTCATATTCAGGCAGTTTAGTGAAGGTTGAGACACTAGACGTTAGTGTTAAACAGGCTGATTTGGCTAAGTTGTATTCGGTATGGTTACAACCCTTTGCATTAGGCACGGCGGCAGATAAGCTTGAAATGACCGGGCAGCTTGGACTGGAATTTAAACAACAAGCAGAACATTATCAATTATCAGTTAATTTGGATAAGGTGTTTATTGATGATGATAAGAGCCGTTTTGGTATCTATGATTTAAAGGGTGGACTTGGATGGTCGACTAATCAAACGGCAGTGCAATCTAAACTAACTTGGTTGGGCGGTTATGTTTATGCCTTGCCATTTGGGCCGTCAACACTGGAAATAGAATCTCATTCATCATCATTAGCACTTTTAGAACAATGGTCGTTACCGATTTTAGACGGTGCTTTGTTGGTAAACGAATTTAGCTTACACAAGGAGATAGGCAATAAAACACAGTGGACATTTGATGGCTTAGTTACCCCTATCTCGATGGAATCATTGAGTGCAGCATTAGGCTGGCCTGTATTACATGGCAAGTTATCTGGTGTTATTCCTAAGGTGAGTTATGTTAATCAGCAAATTCAAGTTGATGGGGCCTTAATGGTTAAGTTGTTTGAAGGCACAACGGTTATTCGTGATTTACGCTTAAACAAACCATTTGGTGCTTTGCCACAGCTTTATGCCAATGTCGATTTAACGGGGTTGGACTTAGAAATCCTCACACAAACATTCGACTTTGGTAAAATAACTGGAAAATTAGATGGAAGCTTAAGAGATTTACGATTGTCTAATTGGCAACCTGTGCAATTTGATGCACATTTTGCTACACCAGAAGGTGATAAAAGTCGGCGACGCATCAGTCAAAAAGCAATCGACAATTTATCACAGGTTGGTGGCGGCGTAGGAGGCATATTATCTCGCAGCTTTTTACGGTTCTTTGAGGATTTCTCGTATCAAAAATTAGGTCTAAGCTGCAGACTTCGTAACGAAACCTGTTTAATGTCAGGCGTAGGTGAAGCGACACAAGGTTATTACATCGTAAAAGCGGGCCGTTTACCGCCACTTATTAATGTAGTGGGCTATACTCGGCAAGTGGATTGGCCAGATTTGATTGAACGATTAAAAGCGGTAAGCCAAAGTTCTGGTCCCGTAATTGAGTAAAGGAAAACAAAATGACGTTATTTAAGTGGTTAAGCAGTAGTGTAGCAGGACTGATGTTAGTGTCATGTGTGACGATTAATATTTATTTTCCAGCGGCGGCTGCAGAAAAAGCGGCGGATAGGATTATCGGTGATGTTTGGGGGGAAGAGACTAAACAGCGGGAAGCGCCTGCTCCAGCAGAGCAGTCTAATTCTTCTTCGTCTACGAAAATGCCAATAGCGGTCAGTGTTTTGAATTGGTTGATATCTCCAGCAGCAGCAGAAGCCAATTTGAATATTAATTCACCGGCAGTAACTGATATTCAAAATAAAATGAAAACCCGCCATGATAGTTTGAAAGCTTATTACGATAATGGAGCTATTGGTTTGACAGAAAATGGCTTGATCACCGTACGTGATGCTAAAGCAGTATCCTTGAAAGATCGCAATACGGTTAATGGCTTAGTGGCCGATGAAAATAAAGATCGTAATGCCTTGTACGCTGAAATTGCACGGGCCAATGGTCATCCTGAATGGCAATCAGATATTCAAGCGACCTTTGCTCGCCGTTGGATCAGTAATGCTGCCGCAGGTTGGTGGTATCAAACGAGTGGTAATTGGCAGCAAAAATAACCCTAAAATTAAGCACCTAAAATCCAGCGATGTGACTGCATCGCTGGATTTTTTATTTCAGCATGAAATGTTTACAGTGAGATGTAAACACTTCTTATTAGATTAGAGAATAGAGATTAAAAATGGCAAGACGTACTAACCGCAGACAACGCGTACCACAAGATCCTGTTGAAACTCACATTGAATCTTTATCCCACGATGGTCGTGGTGTAGCGAGAATAGAAGGTAAAACGGTTTTTATTGATGGTGCTTTAGCTGGTGAACAGGTTAAGTTCGTCTATAGCAAAATGCATAGTAAATATGATGAAGGGCGCACGATTGAAGTATTGCAAGCAGCCAATGATCGGGTTGATGCCAAATGCCAGCATTTTGGTGTGTGTGGCGGTTGTAGTTTGATGCATATGGCACCAGAGGCGCAATTAGCTTTAAAACAAAAAACCTTACAAGAACATTTAAACCATTTCGGTAATGTCGTTCCTCAACAGTGGCTAGCGCCATTAACAGGACCATTGTGGGGCTATCGACGTAAAGCACGTTTGGGCGTTAAACATGTACCTAAAAAGGGTCGGGTATTAGTTGGTTTTAGAGAAAAAGGCACACCTTATTTGGCTTTATTAGATCGTTGTGAAGTGTTAGATCCTAGAGTAGGTGACCGCTTAGCCGAATTAGGCGAAATGATTGCCAAACTAGATGGACATAATCGCATCGCTCAAATTGAAGTGGCGATGGATGATGAGCATACGGCGTTAGTTTTCAGAAATCTTGATCCTTTATCTGAACAAGATCAGCTAGCCTTGATTGCTTATGGCCAAGCCAATGATTTATGGATTTATTTACAATCTGGTGGACCTGATACCGTCACACCCTTATGGCCCGAAAACCCACAATTAAGTTACGCACCGGAAGAGGGATTAAATCTTGAATTTGAGCCTGGTGATTTTACCCAAGTTAATGCGGGCATTAACAAAAAAATGATTCAACGGACGATGGAATTATTAGAGATTTCAGCCGAAGATCGTATTCTTGATTTATTTTGTGGTTTAGGTAATTTTACTTTACCGCTTGCTAAACGAGTAACCGAAGTGGTTGGTGTGGAAGGTGATGCAGCCTTAGTCAGACATGCGCGCGATAATGCAGCCAAAAATGGGCTTGCCAATGCAACATTTGAACTTGCCGATCTGACTAAAACAGAATTAAAAGATTATTCTTGGGCAAAAGCAGGCTTTAATAAAATATTGCTAGATCCACCGCGTAGTGGAGCTTTTGAAGTTTTGCATCAATTGGCGGCTTTAGGTGCTGAACGTTTAGTGTATGTCTCGTGCAACCCCGCTACTTTAGCCCGTGATGCAGGTGAACTGGTTAATAATCACGGTTATACATTGGTTTCAACAGGTGTAATGGATATGTTCCCTCATACGACTCATGTTGAATCTATCGCCTTATTTGTTAAAAAATAAAAGCTTATCCAACCATGGGTGAACAAAAACTCATGAAAGATCAGCTAGGTGAACAAGCTGTAGTGCAAATTAGTCAGGTACTTACAATGTGTCTGGCTGATTTTCCTCAGCAGCAATTTATTAACCAAGCACTCGCTGGACTAGATGAACTGGAACTAAAGCAGCGGGTTGATCATTTAATTGCTGTTTTGGCTGATTATTTACCCGCTGATTTTGCGGCTGCTGCCAATGTTTTACTCGCTGCAAAAGAGCATTGGTCGAAGTTTGGCGAAAGTTGGGGGAGTTTTACCGCTTGGCCATTGATCGATTATGTAGCTGTGTATGGATTAGCTCAACCAGTAATTGCATTAAAGGTATTAAAAAATCTAACAACCCTATTCTCAGCAGAATTTGCTATTCGTCCTTTTATTGAACAGCATTTTGATATTACATATCGACATCTGATGTTGTGGAGTGTTGATGCAGATCTGCACGTAAGGCGCCTAGCCTCTGAGGGGAGTCGCCCACGTTTACCTTGGGGGAAAAGATTAATGCAGTTTTGCGATGATCCCACACCAATATTCCCAATATTAGAACGATTGAAGGACGATGGTAGCTTATATGTTCGCAGGTCTGTTGCTAATAACCTGAATGACATTGCTAAAGATCATCCCGCTAAGGTAATTGAATTGTGTCTTAACTGGTCTATTGATGCTTCCATTGAGCGACAGTGGCTTATTCGCCACGCTTTGCGGAGTTTGGTGAAATTGGGATGTCAAGAGGTCTTTGTTTTATTAGGATATAGCAGTAATCCGCAGGTAACAATATCCCAGTTCGAGTTGCTAGAGCCACGTGTTGTACTAGGCAATACTCTTGAAATAGAGACGGTTCTACAGTCAGAGTCAGTTGAAAGCCAAAAGCTAGTTATTGATTATAGAATTCATCACGTCAAAGCGAATGGCTCTACAACAAATAAAGTCTTTAAATGGAAAAATATCACCATAGGTGGGCAACAGACGTTGATATTAAAAAAACGACATCCATTCAAGTTGATAACAACGCGGCAGTATTATCCTGGTACCCACATTCTTGAATTATTAATCAACGGGGTGAGTTATGCTACTGTCGAGTTTGAATTATGTCTGTTGTGACAACCTTTGTTTTCAGATTGTTTTAGCTGCCAATTTAATGTTTCATCCTGTTCTTTTAAGACATCATAAGGCCATAAGCGACTAGGCATACCCATGACAGAGCAAAGAGGAAAATAATTAAGGTAAAATTCTCAATAATAATTTGTTCTAATTTATCCATAACGCACCTCATAAAATAAAAACGACAGTAAGCAAATTATTATTTAATTTATGGTATTACGCATTGATCTAGATCAATGTATATGCAGAGAGGAAAAACTTTAGCCCATAAAAAAACCAGTCTGAAACTGGTTTTTTTATGGGGTATATTATTAAGAAAGTTACTGACTTAATAAGCCGTACGCGATTAAACTGAACCAGAAAATGGCGAAAGCAAAGACAACTCCGCCAAAGTTTTCGACGATATTTTTTTCTAATTTTGCCCACATAATAGTAACCCTCTGAGATAAATTGACCGAAACAATAGCATTTGTTGATGATTACCGCCAATATTTTTGAGTGTGTATTTATATGTTATCTATAATATAAGTAGCGGCAGTACGACTTGAACTTTGAGGCTAGATGTCCATCTTCTGATAAGGCTTTATGATATTATGCCGCCCAAATTAAATTTTAAATGGAGATAACATGATTTCTGTAAAAGAATCATTAGCGATAATACGACGAGGTGCGCAAGAGATCTTGGTCGAGAGCGAGTTAGTCGAAAAGCTTGAGACGGGGCGTCCACTTCGCATTAAAGCTGGCTTTGATCCTACGGCACCTGATCTTCATTTAGGACATACTGTTCTGCTTAATAAATTGAAACAATTTCAAGATTTAGGCCATGAGATATTATTTTTAATTGGTGATTTCACCGGAATGATCGGCGACCCGACGGGTAAAAATGTCACGCGTAAGCCATTAACACCTGAGCAAGTTAAAGAAAATGCAAAATCGTATCAAGAGCAAGTGTTTAAAATTTTAGATCCAGAAAAAACAACGGTTGTTTTCAATTCTCACTGGATGAATAAGTTGTCATCAGCTGACATGATTCGTTTGGCTTCAAATCACACGGTGGCCAGAATGTTAGAACGTGATGACTTTGATAAACGTTATAAAGGTGGCCAACCTATCGCGATTCATGAATTTTTGTATCCATTAATACAAGGCTACGACTCTGTTGAATTAAATGCAGATGTTGAATTGGGTGGAACAGATCAAAAATTTAACTTACTAATGGGCCGTGAATTACAAAAGGCTTACGGTAAACCTCAACAGTCTATTTTAACTATGCCGATTTTAGAAGGGTTAGATGGCGTACAAAAAATGTCTAAATCTTTAGGTAACTATATTGGAATTAGTGATAGCCCGAAAGATATTTTCGGCAAACTGATGTCCGTATCAGATGACTTAATGTGGCGTTATATCGATCTATTAAGTTTTAGAAGTATTGAAGATATTGAGCAATGGCGTAATGATGTTGATGCTGGAAAAAACCCAATTGATATCAAAAAGGACTTTGCACAAGAAATCGTTTCGCGCTTCCATAGTATTGAAGAGGGCCAGCAAGCACGAGATGGATTTGAAAATCAATTCAAGAAAGGCGAGTTGCCAGAGGATATTGAAGAAATTACGCTTGATGTAGGTGTTAAAGGTATGCCAATAGCCAATGTACTTAAAGAAGTAGGGTTAACGTCGAGTACATCAGAAGCCCTGCGAATGATTAAACAAGGTGCAGTTAAGATTGACGGCGAAAAAGTCGAAGATAAAGGACTATTGATTGAAAGTGGCAGCGTAGCTATCTTTCAAGTCGGTAAAAGAAAATTTGCCCGTATTACCAGTCAATAAACAAAAAAGTCAAAACCACCGATATTAGTCTGTTAGCTAATATCGGTGATAGCCTCCTTATAGTTGAAGAATTAAATATTTTCTATTCTATATATAATAGAGTTAATAGCCATCACGTATCAGTTTGATGGTTGAGCGAACAAGAAGTAAGCAATCTCAGTTTTTTAAACCTTCGATATCTCAATGTTAGGTCAATAATTTAATAATTATTAAGTCAAGCTAACAATTAATTACGATAGCTGATATAGATAAAACAGGATTATATACACAATAATATAGCTGATTAATTGATCTGTTTATGGTTGAACGAGATGCCGAAGTGATTATTTATTACAAAATAATGACAATCGAAAATTAAAATTAACAATGACTTCATCTGCTTAGCTCTATTCAAAGATTGTTGGGAAAAATTTCCTGTTGACGAATAAATTGTAGGCTGTAGAATGCACCACTTCT
>TARA_R110002050_G_scaffold188530_4_pt1 | contig 27111 bp, 31 predicted proteins | sample TARA_R110002050 | Tara Oceans TARA_R110002050 (sample SAMEA4396988) | marine metagenome | biome: Polar Biome; feature: [DCM] deep chlorophyll maximum layer (ENVO:01000326); material: water (ENVO:00002006), including particulate matter (ENVO:01000060) such as... | depth 25 m
ACTCAGAAACTCAAAAACATGCTATACCAAATAACTCAATACATGAAGTTTTTATCAAAATCTACCAATCAGCATGGAGTCCACTCTCCTTTTGTATTTAATTTGGTAACAAAGTGCTTTTATGATAAAACGGATTTTCCGGCATATAAAAACATTTCTAAATTTAAGAAAGACCTACTTTGTGATAAAACCAAAATTTCAGTAACTGATTTAGGTGCGGGTTCTCAAATTTCTAATTCATCTACTCGCACCATTTCAGAAATTGCAAAGCACGCAGGAACCTCATCTTTTAGGTCGAAACTTTTATTCAGATTGGTAAACTATTTCAAACCTAAAAATATCCTTGAATTAGGAACTTCTTTAGGAATTGCAACACATGCTATGCATTTAGGAAATCCTAAAGCAACTATAACCACCATTGAAGGTTGTCCAAATATTTCAGAATTTTCTAAAACTAATTTTGAAAAAAATCACATTCAAAATTTTTTACTTTTAAATACTGATTTTAAAAATGCGCTGAAAGATTTAACTTCAAGTTCCTTCGATCTTATTTTTTTTGACGGCAATCATAAAAAGGAAGCCACTTTACAATATTTTGAATCACTTTTACCAACAATACATAATGATTCTGTGTTAATTTTTGACGATATTTACTGGTCTAAAAGTATGGCTGAAGCTTGGGAAATCATTAAACAACACCCAAAAGTTACAGTAAGTATTGATACTTTTTTTTGGGGACTCGTATTTTTCAGACATGAACAATCAAAAGAACATTTTACAATTAGACTGTAACAACATTGTTAAAAAAGCGTCAAATTAAGATATTAAATAGCTTATGAGCAACATCATCAAAATGAGGAATATCATTCGAGACTTTAAGTTAGGTCAAGAAACGGTACATGTTTTAAAAGGCATAGATTTAGATATTGAACGGGGCGAATTTGTAGCCATTATGGGCCCATCAGGTTCTGGGAAATCAACACTAATGAATCTGATAGGTTGCTTAGACACCGCGACTTCAGGCTCCTATATTCTAAATGGTAAAGACGTTAGTAAAATGTCTGATAATGAATTAGCAGAAATCCGGAATACAGAAATTGGTTTTGTGTTTCAAACCTTTAATTTATTACCACGTACAACAGCCCTTGATAATGTAGCTTTGCCCATGGTTTATGCAGGCGTATCAAAAAGTGAACGTACAAAGCGTGCCACACAAGTGCTTATAAATGTAGGTTTAGAAGACCGCATGGATCATAAGCCCAATCAACTTTCTGGTGGACAACGCCAACGTGTTGCTGTAGGTCGTGCTTTAATAAACAATCCGTCCATTATTTTAGCTGATGAACCTACAGGAAATTTAGATTCTAAAACATCATTGGAAATATTGCATCTATTTGAAGACATTCATAAAGCAGGAAACACTATTATTGTGGTTACCCATGAAGAAGATGTAGCAGCTAGAGCTCATAGAATCATTCGTTTAATTGATGGTATGATAAGCAGTGATACTATGAATAAATAGTTGTTGGTTGTTAGTTGTTAGTTGTTAGTTGTTAGAAAGTTAGCCTTTTCAATTTTAAATCAATGTTATTCCTTTTAACTTTGTACTTTGTACTTTTAATATTTAACTTTTAACTTTTAACAATGAAAATCTATACAAAAACAGGAGATAAAGGCACTACTGCTTTATTTGGTGGCACCAGGGTTTCTAAACATCATATCCGCATTGAAAGTTACGGTACCGTTGATGAACTTAACTCTCATTTAGGCTTAATTAGGGACCAGGACATGGGTCAGCATTATAAAAACATACTCATTCATATTCAAGATAATTTATTTACTCTGGGCGCTATTTTAGCAACTGATCCGGAAAAACAAATTTTAAAAAACGGAAAAGAACGTTTAAATATCCCAAAAATTTCTTTAGTGGATATTGAACGCTTAGAAGTAGAAATAGATAGTATGAATGAGGCCTTGCCACCAATGACAAATTTTATACTTCCTGGCGGTCATCAAACCGTGTCATTCTGTCATATTGCACGCTGTGTATGCAGAAGAGCTGAACGATTGGTAACAGCTCTAAATGACATGACTCCTGTTGATTCACATACGTTAATATATTTAAACCGTCTTTCTGACTATCTGTTTGTGTTGGCACGGAAGTTGTCATCAGACCTTCAAGCAAATGAGATTAAATGGATTCCTTCAAAAGAATAATAGTGTTGTTGTTTTTTAAGAATGGAAACGTTTTTTGGAAAAAATTTTTGGTAACTAAATTTATCTGAATAAAGTCTTTTACAAGCTCAAATTTCATTTGCTTCGAATAAACCACAATACGTTCTTAAAAATAATAATTAAATAATTCATTTTTTCCTTGTCTGTTTAAACTAAAAAATTATTTTTGCAAAAATTTAAACAAGTATACCATGTATTGGACACTAGAATTAGCATCTTATTTAAGCGATGCGCCTTGGCCAGCAACTAAAGACGAGTTAATAGATTACGCTATTAGAACCGGAGCGCCTTTAGAAGTTGTGGAAAATTTACAATCAATTGAAGATGAAGGAGACTCTTATGATTCCATTGAAGAAATTTGGTCTGATTACCCAACTGATGATGATTACCTCTGGAATGAGGATGAATATTAATAAAGCATAAAGAAAAGTTAAAAAGTCTCGATAAGAGACTTTTTTTGTGCCCTATTTTTACAAAACAACTTAACATAATGTATCTTTGAAGGCTTTTTAAAGCATTCTATAAAAATAAACTTATCACACTTAGCACAACTAACGTGTTAACATAAAAATATATTACCCATGAGTTTTTTAAATTCAGTACTTAAAGTATTTGTTGGAGACAAATCAAAACAAGATGTAAAGGCCATAACTCCACTTGTTAATAAAATTAAAACCTTTGAAGCCGCATTAGAAGCCTTATCCCATGACGAATTACGTGCTAAAACAGCCGAATTCAAGATGATAATTGCCGAAGCAAACAAACCCATTGATGAACAAATTGAAAAACTTCTGGCTGAAGCCGAATTAACAGAGGATATTGATCAACGTGAAGATATTTATCTTGATATTGATAAACTTAAAGAAGATGCCTACTTGGTTACTGAAGACGTATTAAACACTATTTTACCCGAAGCTTTTGCCGTAGTAAAAGAAACCACAAAACGATTTGTTAATAATACCGAAATAAAAGTAACAGCAAATACCTTTGACAGAGAATTATCCGGAACTAAAGGATATGTGACGCTTGATAATGAACATGCCATTTGGTCAAATAGTTGGGATGCTGCAGGAAAACCCATTACTTGGGATATGGTACATTATGATGTGCAGTTAATTGGTGGTATTGCACTCCATCAAGGTAAAATTGCCGAAATGCAAACAGGTGAAGGTAAAACGTTAGTAGCCACGTTGCCAATGTACTTAAATGCCCTTTCAGGAAAAGGTGTGCATTTAGTGACTGTAAATGATTATTTAGCAAAACGTGATAGTGCGTGGATGGCTCCAATTTTTGAGTTTCACGGTTTAAGTGTAGATTGTATTGATTATCACCAACCCAACTCTGAAGCACGTAAAAAAGCATACAATTCTGATATCACTTATGGAACCAACAATGAATTTGGTTTTGATTATTTGCGTGATAATATGGCACATTCCCCAGATGACTTAGTGCAACGTCCGCATCATTACGCGATTGTTGATGAGGTGGATTCTGTTTTGGTTGATGATGCCCGTACACCATTAATTATTTCTGGACCTATTCCTCAAGGAGAACGTCATGAATTTAATGAGCTGAAACCAAAAATTGATGACATAGTTAGTGTTCAGCGTAAGTATTTAACCGGCGTTTTAGCAGAAGCTAAAAAATTGATTGCAGAAGGTGAAACTAAGGAAGGTGGATTAAAATTACTGCGTGTATTTAGGGGTATTCCAAAAAACAAAGCCTTAATAAAATTTTTAAGTGAAGAAGGAGTAAAACAATTGCTTCAAAAAACAGAAAATTTCTATATGCAGGATAACAACCGCGAAATGCCAAAAGTTGATGTTGAATTGTATTATGTAATTGATGAAAAAAACAATCAAATAGAATTATCCGATAAAGGTGTAGAATATCTCTCTGGAAAAGATGATCCTAACTTTTTCGTCATGCCGGAAATTGGCCTCGAAATTGCGAAAATTGAAAAACAAGGACTTCCCCTTGAAGAAGAAGCTAAATTAAAAGAAGTATTATTTAAAGATTTTGGGATAAAATCAGAACGTATTCATACACTTAATCAATTATTAAAAGCATACGCCCTTTTTGAAAAAGATATTCAATATGTGGTTATTGACAATAAAGTCATGATTGTTGATGAACAAACGGGTCGTATCATGGATGGTAGAAGATATAGTGATGGTTTACACCAAGCTATTGAAGCCAAAGAAAATGTAAAAATTGAAGACGCCACACAAACTTTTGCTACCGTAACGCTTCAAAACTTTTTCAGAATGTACAAAAAACTGTCTGGTATGACGGGTACAGCGGTTACTGAAGCTGGTGAGTTTTGGGAAATATACAAATTAGATGTCGTTGAAATTCCAACTAACAGACCTATTGTGCGTGATGACCGTGAAGACTTGGTTTATAAAACAAAACGTGAAAAATATAATGCAGTAATTGATGAAGTCACAAAATTATCAGAAGCAGGTCGTCCGGTTTTAATTGGAACCACCTCAGTTGAAATAAGTGAGTTATTAGGAAAAATGCTAGACATTAGAAAAATTCCCCATAACGTTTTAAATGCGAAACTTCATAAAAAAGAAGCCGATATTGTGGCTGAAGCAGGACAACCTGGGCAAGTAACCATTGCAACCAATATGGCAGGTCGTGGTACGGATATTAAATTAGTTGATGAGGTTAAAAAAGCAGGTGGTTTGGCCATTGTAGGAACCGAGCGTCATGATTCTAGACGTGTAGACAGACAGTTGCGAGGTCGTGCGGGTCGTCAAGGAGATCCGGGAAGCTCACAATTTTATGTGTCACTTGATGATAATTTGATGCGTTTATTTGGAAGTGAACGTATTGCAAAAATGATGGATAGAATGGGCTTGAAAGAAGGCGAAGTCATTCAACATTCCATGATTTCAAAATCCATTGAACGTGCTCAGAAAAAAGTTGAAGAGAACAACTTTGGCGTTCGTAAGCGTTTATTGGAATATGATGATGTTATGAATGCGCAACGTGAGGTTGTTTATAAACGTCGTCACCATGCCCTGTTTGGAGAACGATTAAGAGTAGATTTGGCGAACATGATTTTTGATACTACAGAAATTATTTCTGAAACCAATAAAGGCGCTAATGATTTTAAAAACTTTGAGTTTGAATTAATCCGTTACTTCTCAATGGCATCACCAATTTCTGCTGAAGAATTTGGGAAATTATCAGCGCAGGAAATTACTTCAAAAATTTACAAAGCGGCTTTTAGTCATTATAAAGAAAAAATGCAACGAAATGCTGAAATGGCATTTCCAGTTATAAAAAATGTATATGAAACCCAACGTGATAAATTCAAACGTATTGTGGTTCCGTTTACTGATGGTATTAAGAATTTACAAGTAGTTACAGATCTTGAAAAAGCTTACGAAACTCAAGGAAAACAATTAATTACCGATTTTGAAAAGAACATTACCCTTGCCATAATTGATGATGCCTGGAAAACACATTTGCGCAAAATGGATGAGTTAAAACAATCGGTTCAATTGGCCGTTCATGAGCAAAAAGACCCTTTATTGATTTATAAATTTGAAGCATTTGAGTTATTTAAAAGTATGATTGATCAGGTAAATAAAGATGTTATTTCGTTTTTATTTAAAGGTGAATTACCTACAGAAACTCAAAATACCATTCAAGAAGCCAGAGTAAGAAAGCAAGAAAAGCTACAAACCCAGAAAGACGAAATCCCAAATATGGATGAACGTTCGGCGCAAAGCAGGGCCGCAGGTAATACGCAACGTCAACACGAAGTTGTGGAAACCATTGTGCGTGACAGACCAAAAATAGGCCGAAATGACCATGTGACCATTAAACATGTTATGAGTGGTGAAAATAAAACCGTAAAATACAAGCAGGCCGAACCTTTAATAAATAAAGGCGAATGGGTTTTGGTTGAAGATTAGCAAATTCCTGCAGAAACGGGAATATTGAAATAAAAAAGAGGCTGTCTGAAAAGTCAAAATAAATTGTCATTACGAATCTTTCGACTGTCGCTCAAGACAGGCTAAAGTGAAGTAATCTGTTTATTGATTACCAATAATTTACAGTTTGCTTCTCCCGATGGCTATCGAGACTCGCAATGAATAACATTAAAATCCTGATAGGAATTCTATCAGGATTTTTTTTAAACTTAGTTGCAGTTTTTAAACAAAAGCGGTTATCTGAAAAGTATGTATTAACCGTCATTACGAGAAATTTTTATTTCGAAGTAATCTGTAAATCAGCAACTTGCAGTTTACAGATTGCTTCTCCCGATAGCTATCGGGACTCGCAATGACGCCTTTTTAAACAGTCTCTTTTTATATCAAATAATAGGTATTACTTTATTTTATAATAACTTCTGTTTTTTTGGCTCCATCTTTAGTTGAAAATTCTACTCCATCAGAATCAACTTTAAGTGATGTTCCATTACTTGCTTTTGGTGTTTCAACTTGTTTTTCAATGATAACCGTTTCAGTTTTTGATTTCTCATCCCTACAGCTTACCACGGCAAAAATGGCGAAACTTACTAGTATTAATATTGCTTTTTTCATAGTCTATGGTTTTTAAATTAATATAGTTGCAAGGTACAACAAGCACGAACCACAAAAATTACAGCAATTTTGATTTATGTTATAGAATTTCCATTTAACATCTAACTAAAAATCAATGTTTTTTTAGTTAACCCTACTATCATTTTATAATTGATTTGTTTAAAACCTTAATTTCAACAATAAATTTGGGTCCGGGCAATTTTTAAGATAAAAATTTAGGTCTTTTTTACTACTAACACCAGGGTAATCACCCTGATAATCTTGAATATTTTTTATAATTTGAAAATGTAAATGTGGTGGATAATCGCCATTAACAGTAGCATCACCTAAAGTTCCAATTTGATCACCCTGATTATAAACCTGATTGATTTTTAAATTTTCAATAGACGCTAAACTTAAATGCCCATACAGGGTATAAAATTCAATATTATCAATTGTATGTTTTAAAATAATGGTTGGTCCATAATCACCATAGTTCAAGTTATTTTTAAAGCTATGAACGGTTGCGTTAAGAGGTGCGTAAACAGGAGAATCAACCTCACGCCACAAATCCAACCCTATATGAATATTACGTTCGCTAACATCGTTTAAATTAAAATGACGGCTTCGTTTATAAATATCTCTCAATTCATTATAACCTCCATAAGCTACTAATCCATTTTGTTTTTTAATATGAGCATTCACAAAGTTTTCTAAAGAAAAGGATGAAGACACATCAACCTTTTGTAGCAATGTATTTCCAGATGATAAATCCAGAGGAATATATTTTGAAATTGGAATGGTTTTATCAAGCACACAAAGTCTTTTGGAACTTATCTCATTTAAAAAATTGGAAAATTGATTCATAAATTATTTAAGAAGAGATTCCAATGCTGGTTGCAAATGATGATACTTAAAATGAAATCCGGAATCTTCAATTTTTTTTGAACTTACACGCTGGCTTAAAAATAATAAGCTATGCATATCTCCTAAAATTACATTCATTAATGGCTTTGGAATATTAGGTAAAAATAAAGGTTTCTCCAAAACCTTAGCAGATAATTTAGTAAGCTCTTGATTTGTTACCGGATTAGGGGCAACAGCATTATAAACACCCCCTAAATGATGCTGAATCACAAATATAAATATTCGAGCTACATCCGTTATATGAATCCAGGATTGCCATGAATCACCAGAACCAAATGCGGCTCCAAACCCCAATTTTATTGGTTTTACCAGCTCAGGTAATGCTCCGCCTTTATTAGATAATACTAATCCAATTCTAATTTTTGAAACGATAATACTTAATTCCGAAAAAACATCAACCGCAGCTTCCCATTGTTTAACAACATCACTTAAAAAAGTATCATCACCTTCTGAATTTGTTTCATCATAATAATTTGACAATGAATCTGGATATATGCCAATGGCACTCGCTGCAATTATATGTTTTACTTGATGTGGTATTGTTTTTAAGGAATCCACTAAAAGTTGGGTGGTTTCTAACCTACTTGATAAAATCTCTTTTTTATAGCTTGATGTCCAACGTTTTGAAACAGTTGCACCTGCCAAATGGATAATCGCATCTACATCATTAAAACAGGCAATATCTATTTCTTTTCTTATTGGATTCCAATAAAATCCGTGATAATTTTTATCAGTAGAAATTTTTGTTTTGTTTGTGCTTAAATAACTAACATGTATTCCTTTTTTATGGCAAATTTTCACAATTTGTTTACCAATTAATCCAGTAGCTCCTGTAATTAATACACGCATTTACTTTTTTGAATAAATTTACAAAAACAATTGATCATGCTCATTAGGTTTATGTTAGGTTTAACAGAATGGTTGTTGGTTTTTGGTTGTTGGTTTTTGGTTGTTTGCAAGAAAATGTTAAAAGTTAAGCCTATAAACTGAGACGGCAGACTGAGACTGTAAATTATGGAACACCCTTAAGCATTTGGCTAACGCCTAATACCCAGAACCTTTTCGTGGCTCTAAGCATTTAACTTCGTTGAATGTTACACTTCTTTACGCGCGCGTAACATTTCACGTTTTCCTGGAGGGCCTGGTAATTTTTCAACTTTAAAACCAACGGTTTGCATGGCTCGTCGTACACTTCCTTTTGCTGCATAGGTTACTAAAATCCCGTTTGGTTGCAATACATCATACATTTTTTGGAAGATAGCTTCTGTCCAAAGTTCCGGTTGAACCCTAGCGCCAAAAGCATCAAAATAAATAATATTGAATGTATTAATTTCTTCAATTTCAGAAAAAAATTTCTTCTGCTTTGTTAAGCAAAAAAAGGAAGATATCATGTGATTATTTTCCCAGCTTAATTCATGTAAATGTCTAAATATATGTGCCTTATCAATAACTTCTAAAGTAGTTGGATAATTTAATTGGTTAATTTCATCCATTCCAACTGGATACCCCTCAACGCCTGTGTAATCAACAGCAACTTGACGTTTTTCAGCTTCCAAAAGCGTAATGAAAGCATTTAATCCGGTTCCAAAGCCAATTTCTAAAATTGATATAGGATGTTTTACATCAGGATAAAGTGATAAATAATGATTGAAACCATGTTTTATAAATACATGGTTTGCTTCTTGAATAGCGCCATGTTTAGAATGGTATTGTTCATCCCAATCCGGTAAGTGAATAGTTGAAGAACCATCAGCCGTAATAACAATTTTTCTTTCCAAATTTAATTTACTATCCGTTTTTATCCCAAAAACCACCCTGAATTACAATGATTTAAAAGGGAATATTACATTTTTAAAGATACTTATTTTTGATAAACTATCCTTTTTTTATAAACTCTAATTTGTGTAAATTTGTCTCAAATAAGATTTACACTTTACAAAATGTAACTTCTTCAAAATAATAAACAAATGAATACAGCAGTGAGCGATATAGAAATAATAAAAGCAAAAACCACAAAAATTCATGATGTAGATTTTGAGCATTTAAGTTTTGGTAAAACCTTTTCAGACCACATGTTAGTCTGTGATTATAAAAATGGTAAATGGCAAGCTCCAAAAATAATGCCTTATCAACCTATTACTTTAGATCCAGCTGCTAAAATTTTTCATTATGGTCAATCGGTTTTTGAAGGCATGAAAGCCTACAAAGATGCTAATGAGGATATCTTTTTATTCAGGCCTTTAGACAATTGGAAGCGATTAAATATATCATCAAAACGATTAGCCATTCCTGAATTGCCAGAACATTATTTTATGGATGGCTTAAAAACTTTATTAAAACTGGAAAGCGATTGGATTCCAAAATCTGAAGGCAGCTCTTTATATATCAGACCCTTTATTTTTGCCTCTGGAAATGGGTTTCACGCCTCACCATCTGACGAATATAAATTCATCATTGCATGTGCCCCTTCTGGGTCTTATTTCGCTGGAAAGGTGAAGGTTTTAATTGAAGAAACTTATTCACGTTCTGCAAATGGTGGTGTTGGTTTTGCTAAAGCCGGCGGAAATTATGCTGGACAGTTCTACCCAACACAATTAGCCATTGAAAAAGGGTATAACCAGGTTATTTGGACTGATGACAATACGCATGAATATATTGAGGAAGCTGGTGCCATGAATATTTTTATCAGAATTAATGATACTTTAATAACAGGTCCAACAAGTGACCGTATTTTAGATGGTATTACACGTAAAAGTATTATTGAATTAGCAAAAGCTGAAGGCATTGCCGTTGATGTTAGAAAAATTACCGTTCATGAGGTGGTAAATGCAGCTAAAAATGGTACACTTAAAGAAATGTTCGGAGCTGGTACTGCCGCCGTTATTTCTCCAATTTCCGGTTTTGGATATCATGGAGAAGATTTTGATTTACCGAAATTAGAAAACAGTTATGCCAGTTCTTTAAAGAAAAAAATTACTGATATTCAAACCAACAAAAGTAAAGACCCGTTTGGTTGGAGATATAAAGTTTAATCTCCTTTTTGTGGTTTTCGATATTTTTCTAAAAAAGCAAAAATCAATTGAGTTTCATAAAATTTGAAAAAGTGGCTATCTGAAAAGTATATCTTAATCGTCATTACGAAAAATTTTATTTTTAAGTAATCTGTAAATCAATAACTTGCAAATTACAGATTGCTTCTCCCGATAGCTATCGGGACTCGCAATGACAACTTTTTGGATAGCCGCTTTTTATTTACCTAAAATAGATTCAATATTAGGCTTAAAATAATTAGGCCCTTTTAGTACTTTTCCATCTTCTCTATAAACGGGCTCCCCATCTTCACCTAGTTTACTCATATTACTGCGTTGAATTTCTTCAAAAACTTCTTCAATTTTATGCTGCATACCATGTTCAATGATTGTTCCGCATAAAATGTATAGCATATCACCCAAAGCATCGGCCACTTCAATTAAATCATTGTTATTTGCAGCTTCAAAATATTCTTCATTTTCTTCTTTCATCAAATTGAAACGCAATAAATTTTTACTGCTACCTAAATCTGCTTTTGGGGTTTCACGGTGACCTAATTTAAATGCGGTGTGAAATGCTTTGACGGCTTCAATTTTATTTTTCATGATTTCCCTATATTTTTAATTAAATTTGCATAAAAATAACCATATGTTCAGTAAAGGTCAAATCATTTTTGGAGTTATTTTTGCAATCGTTTTCTCCATAGTCATTGCCTATGCTTACCGAAAAGATTTTAAACTTCATAAACGCTTTTATTCGGGATCTATATGGGTCCTTCTTGCATTCATTGCATTTATCTTATTTATTTCTGCTATTAAATACTTGTTTAAATAAACCACTATGGATTTCAAATCCATAGTTTTAAAACAAAAGAATGAAATTCTTTTTAAAGTTAACTTGTCATTCCGAATGTTACTGAAATCAAAATATATTTTGATTGAAAGTACATTGCGGAGCAATCGAAGAGGAATCTCATTATTATAAGATTTCTCGCCGCTCGTTCCTCTTCCGATAGCTATCGGGAGCAGAGTTTTAACCTATAACTTAGATAATAAATTGAATTTTAACATTTTAGCCGGCGTATTAATATTTTATATTAAAAAATAAAGCTTTTTTTTGGTAGGAAAAATTAAAAGTATTCTGTTATATAATTAGTTTATAACATATGACGCAACCAATTCAGTAATTGTGTATCTAATAAATAACTAATACATTAAACATGAATATTCTTATTACCATAGCTGTCCTTATTCTTATTAATATTATTCTTTTAGCTTTTAGTGTAAATAAAAAAACAGAACCTTAAAAGGTTCTGTTTTTTTACAATAAGTTATTGATTCTTTAATTTATTTCAGGAAGAAAATTATAATTTTCACTATAATCCAACATTTGTCCAGCAAAAGTTTCTGGTTGGGTTACTTTTACCGCAATAATTTCTCCGGCAGCATTAGTTTCAGCAACTAAAACAGGGTTTACAAAGCCGGAATAAGGTGCAGACGTAAATTGTTTATTTCGTTCTAAAACTTCAGCGTGAAGTTTTTGGTCCACTTTTACACCATAAGTTTCAACCAAAGCTTCAACAGCTTTATAATCTCCTTCAGATTTTATACGTTGTGTTTCGCGTAATAATTGCCCGAAAAGTGTATGCAACTTTTCATAATCATTGATATTATAAAAAGTTTTCCCGTCTCGAGTGATTTTCTCTATCACATTATCAGACTTCCCTTTTTCATATACCCAAGCTGATATCCATTGTCTGTTTCGCATATGAGCTTCTTCAACATCATCACCTAAATTCAATCTTATTAATTGCGTTAAAAGTCCGTTTCTAATATAACCATCATAGGCCGCCATACCAATTTTTTTCCAATCGTCAACCAAACCAAGTTCTTGAAGTTTAGGATTATACAAATAATAAAGTGCTACTAAATCTGCACGACCTTCTTCCAGTGTTGACCTGTAATTTTTAAGTGTTTCGTTTACCGTTCCTACTCCAGGGTTTATCTGTCCTGATGCATGTCCAATAACTTCATGTAAAGCGGTATGTAACTTATCGGCTAATTGCCCGTATTTTTCTTCCAATTGAAGTTCTTCTTCATCATTTACAAATTCTTTTAATCTGCCAGAACTGGCAGCCTTATTATAAGCCTCCGTAATATTTCCTAATGAAACAGACTTGCTTCCAATAGCTGCTCTTATCCAATTGGCATTTGGTAAATTAACACCAATTGGTGTACTAGGTGAAGCGTCACCTGATTCACCTGCCACATTAACTACCTTATAGGAAACTCCAACCACATTTTTCTTTTTATGCGCTTCCATCAACGTTGAATTATCTTCAAACCACTGTGCATTATCTGATACCACTTTCATTTTTTGAGACATGTCAAAATCATTAATTTGAACAATGGTTTCATAAGATCCTCTATATCCTAATGGATCGTTATATACTTCAACAAAGCCATTGATATAATCAATATTGCCTTCGGTGGCTTTACTCCATGCAACATTATAATCGTCCCACGTTTGTAAATCGCCAGTTTTATAATAGTCAATCAATAATCCTAATGCATTTCCTTGAGCCTCATTTTCTGCCACACCTTTTGCTAATTCCAGCCATTTAATAATTTGATCAATAGCTGTACCATATAATCCGCCAGACTTATAAACACGCTCTTTGATGACACCATTTTCTTTTACTAATTGAGAATTCAATCCAAAGGACAAAGGCTTTGTTGGATCTGGTGATTTTTTTGTTTTGTAATAATTAATGACATCCTTATTGGTCACATTAGGACCATAAAAATTAACTGCTGAAAGTAATACATTATCAACACCTTTGGCTTGATTTACCTTTTTATTATCAACATTATTAAATATGGCATCAAAGGCTTCTCCTTCTAATTTGGTATTGGTATCAGCTAACAATTGTTTTAAATAATCCGCTGAAAAATCTGGTTTCATTTTTTCATTTGAATAATGGTGATGAATCCCGTTACTAAACCAAACACGCTTTAAATAAATCTCAAAAGCTTTCCAATCTTCTGATGATTTGTCTCCATTATAATTGGCATAAATAGACTGTAAAGCTTTTCTAATGGTAAGGTTATAACGATAATTTTGATCCCAGGCAATATCTCTTCCAGCTAACCCTGCTTGAGTAAGATAATATACTAATTTTTGTTCTTTAAGAGTCAGATTTTCCCAACCAGGAATTTGATAACGTAAAACTTTAATGTCTGCAAATTGTTCTACGTTGTAATTAAAGGCGATACTGTCTTTTTGTACCGTTACAATTTCTGAATTTTTATCAGATTTTTCTTGTCCACAGGATAGCATAAATACAGCTATTAATGACCATCCTAATATTAATTTTAGTTTCATTAAGTAAATTTAAATAGTTTTTAATTTGATTTTAGCTCTAATTAATGATCAAATTTATTGAATAACATAAATTATCCATTTTTAATTATTAATTATGTTTTTTTATTGCTGCAAAGGTAAGAATTTATTAATCAATGAAATTATTTGTTTACCTTTGATTTATAATTTTTTTATTAAAAGCAGCACATGAAAGCATTTAAGTACATTCTCTTTTTATTACTCATCGGAATTATTGGTTTTGCCATTTATATTGCGGTACAACCTAATACTTTTGAAGTAAGCCGTACCAGAACAATAAAGGCTCCTGCAGCGGTTATTTATGACAATGTTATCGATTTTAAAAATTGGGCAGCTTGGTCGTCATGGGTTGAAGCAAATCCAGATATGAAAATTTCATTTCCTGAACAGACCAAAGGGGTTAATGGCGCCTATTTTTGGGAAGATAAAGATGGCGTAGGGACTATGAAAACCATTGAAGCAACTCCTTATTCTTCTATCAAAGAAGACATGCAAATTGCAGATTATCCAAAATCAGAAGTTTTATGGACTTTTACATCCAATGAAGATAATTCAACGGATGTCACTTGGAGTATTTCGGGAAAAAATTTACCCTTTATGTTTAAAATGTTCACCGTAATTATGGGTGGCATGGAAAAACAAATTGGCCCCCATTATGAGCGAAGTTTGGAAAAATTAGATAGCATCGTGGTAGCTGATATGAAAAAATATACCATAAATGTTAATGGTATAACAGACCACAGTGGTGGTTATTACTTGTACAACACAAGCTCAAGTAAAATAGATGAACTTTCAAGTACCATGCAAAATATGCTCCCAAAAGTTATAGCTTATGCCAAAAAAAACAATATAACTATGGCAGGAGCTCCATTTGTAATTTATCACAAATGGGATGAAGCAAATAATGCAGTTATGTTTTCAAGCTGTGTCCCAACAACTTCCAGGGTCATAACAACTGAAAACGATATTCTTACTGGTGAACTTCAACCATTTAAAGCCGTTAAAACAACTCTTAAAGGTGATTATATAAATTTAAAAGAAGCCTGGGATACCACTATGGAATATATCACTCAAAATCAATTGGAAATGGTAGAATCTGGCCCAATGCTTGAAACATATATCATGGGCCCATCAAAAACTTCAAATCCAGCCAATTGGATAACCGAAATTTATATTGCCATTAAATAGTATGAAGCATATATTACTTGTTTTTTTTGGGGGAGGCATTGGTAGTGTTTTACGTTATCTTATTGGAAAATACCTCAACAATGCAGAAACGGGTATTCCTTATGGCACTTTTACCGCTAATATTTTAGGAAGTTTACTAATTGGAATAATATTGGGTTTAGCTTTAAAAAATAATACGATTACCCAAAATCAATTATTGCTCTTGGCCAGTGGATTCTGTGGTGGCTTTACAACCTTTTCAACCTTTGCGTACGAAAACCATGTATTTTTAAAATCGGGAGATTTTACAAGTTTTGCTATTTACACCATTGCTACTTTTGTTCTTGGTTTTTTAGCCGTGTTTTTGGGGATGTTTTTGGTGAAATAAGAACTTGGCTTTATCAGAAAAAAACTATAACTTCGTTTAACATCAGATATAAAACATTAAAACGGTTTCATATCAAGTCCTTAGCCACAAGCTGAATACACGTGTAAAAATAAAAATATTGGCACGTATTTAAAAATTATTTTATAACTTTGTAAAAAGTAACTCATAAACTCATTATTATGAATACAAAGTTGACATTAACAATAGAAAGAGAAATAATTGACAGAGCAAAGAACTATGCGAAAGAAAAAAATCGCAGTTTGTCAGATATTATCGAAAACTATTTGAAAATACTTACTAAAGAAGAACGAAAAGATAGAATAAAAAAACTTAATCCAGCAGTAGAATCATTAAAAGGTTCATTTAAGATGCCAAAAGATATGGATTATAAAAAAGAGCTTAAAAATCGCTTGGAAAAAAAATATTTGTAAATGGATAAAGTTCTAATCGATACAGATGTACTACTAGATTTCTTTTTTGACCGAAAACCATTCTCAGAATATTCTGCAGAAATTCTAAATCTTTGTGCAGAAAAGGAAATAAAAGGATACACAACCCCAGTTATAATTTCCAATGTTTACTATTTGCTTCGAAAAACAGCAGAACACAATATTATAGTTGAGAAGATAAAACAACTTCTAAATATAATCGATATTGTAAAAATGGATAAAAATGCTGTAATAAATGCTCTAAACTCTGAATTTAAAGACTTTGAAGATGCACTACAAAATTTTTCAGCAATGGAAAATGGACAAATACAGATTATTTTAACAAGAAATCTAAAGGATTTTAAAAAGAGTGAATTAGCTATTTTGACCCCTGAAACATATCTGAAAGGAAAAGCCAGTGGCTAACAGTATATAAAAAATTGCTGGTTTTGGCTTAACCAATGTGAGTTTTGCTTTGTTTGCTTGCATCTGATTTTCCTTCGGAAAATCCTCGCACACAAACACGCAACTTTCCATATAAACGTTAAACGAATCAAAATCAAAATCAAAAAACGCTTATCAATGCTTTCCAAAAGCTTTTACACCCGCTTCTATTCTGGTTTTTAAATAATTTTCCCTTGGCACAATTGGACAGGAATATTTTTCATTATAGGCACAATACGGATTGAAGGCCGAATTAAAATCTATTACAACCGTATCACTTTTCGGAATTTTTAAATCTAAATAGCGTCCACCACCATAACTTTCAAGACCATTGGTCTCATCGGAAAATGGCAAAAACAAGTAATCCCCATAACCATCCTCTTTTGTTAATTTTTCATCTTGATAGGCATTCAACTTAAACCTTTCATTTTTAAGGGAAAACTCCAATTCACCATATTTAATATATTCAATAAGACTATCTGTACTTGTTTTCATCTTAAAAGGAACTTCATGCTCTGTTCTTGTAAACAAGGCTTCAACAACATAAGCAGAATCATACTTAAAAAATTCCAAGGCATCAAATTCTTTTCTGTCTTTTTCTTTCAATGGAGATGTTGACGCATCTTTAAACACGGCATTTAATCCTTTTTGAAATTGGGTATCTCCCTTTAGGGGTTGCTTTCCGCCATCACAACTGGATAAGAAAACGAAAAGGATCAAGCATTTAGCTACTAACTTCATTTAAAAAAAATTGTTTTCAAAAATACAAATTACAATTATTTTATATACATTTAAAATCCTAAATAAATCAAAAATCTGCCATATCCTCACGCTTTTTAAACAATAAACTGTTTCTTAGTGTTTTACTTAAAAGGTTTTACTTCATTATATTTCACGACATGTGATAATACAATTTGTGTCTTGGTTTCCCCATACACAATAAGCTGGTCAATAAAAGTTTCTAAATGTTTCTGGTTTTTAAAAACCACTTCCATGACTATATTTTCATTACCGGTGATTCTATAGCAATTTAATACCTCATCATACGTTTTTACCTTTTCTAAAAAAGGCTTTAACATACCCATAAATGCGCGTAAGGTAATAAGCGCTTTTAACTGATACCCAACGTCTAAGGGTGAAACTGACGTTTTATAACCTTGTATAACACCGGCGTCTTCCATCTTTTTAATACGCTCAGAAACGGCGGGAGAACTTATGCCTACAATCTTCCCAATAGCAACATTTGATTGTCTGGCATTATCTTGTAAACACTTTAAAATCTTCCAATTTAGTGAATCTAATATCATTTAAATAAATTTAACTATTAAAACTTAATAATTAAATCAAATATACATAAATACTTTAATATCTATAGCGGAAATTGCATTCTTGTGACTAATTTTGATAAAATTGCTTATAAAAAGATGTTACACAATATTTCATCAGATTTTTCAGAATTGCCTATTTATAAAAAGGCCATGGAAATCTATATACTTTCACGAAGTATCTCTTCATGCCTTCAATATGATTTATCTGCTTTAAGATCTGATGGGAGTGAAAACTCAGACATCTATTTTTCTGGAGATATCATTCAGCAATCTGTGTCTTTAGGACCTGAAATATTAAATGCGGAATTAGAGCGCTATTCTGATAAAAAGGAAAAACACATAGCTTCTGTACAACGTCTTACCAACCTTCTATACAAAAACTCTTTTCGATTGGAACGTTCTAATAGTAATGGAAAAGACTTTTTACCAATATTAAGAAGTGAATTAAAAAAATTCAGAAGGCTTCAACATACTTGGATGCTTACTTTATAAGTTTTTTTAATTTACTTTAATAAATTTCTGGCCGCAACCTTCAATACATTGAAACCATAAAATAAGGTTGACCCCTTCTGTTTTATAATATACTTTTGTTTCAGTATTATCACATCTAATAGGTAAAATTTCACCATCGTAATAATCATTATTAACTAAGGTTGAAAAAATCCCGGAACTCTGTTTTCCTACTTCCGAAGCCATAAAACATAAATCACCATTAACAACCACGGTGTCATCATTAAAAAACTCTAAGGTTCTCTCACTGGAAATTGGCATAAACATACCGCTGCCATCACCAGGATCAATTAGTTGCTCTATCAATCTCCATTTACCTAGTAAACCATTATTGCCATAATCATCTTTATCATTGTTTGTACAAGTACTAACAATCAATAAAATGAGTACTAAGATAACTGTGTTTTTCACGAATCAAATTTAAGGTTTATTTAAAGATGCCTTAAATTTAAGATGGTTGCGTTGAAATTCACTATTAAAGAAAATTATGAATCAAATTCCATTTCTCCAATTGAATAGGCATTCGTTTCAACTTCGTAATATTTTTCAGATTTAATAATGTAAATTAACCAATCTAAATAATTTTTTGACTGTCTTTTAAAACTGTAATTAAGTGTAGATTCCATAAGTTAAGATTTAATTATTTGGGTAATAATTTGTTCAATAATAAACTTAAACACTGTGAAATTACATTTGAATTTATTATGCGGAAAAAAAATTAGTTCAATCGTTTAAATAAAACTTTTACGTGTTTTAATTTGCAAAAAAATGCGATGAAAAAGACTCATTACGGTTATTTTAACATGAAATAATTAAGACAAAAAATGTAGGTTTTTTAGAAATATGTAGTATTTTTTATATGGATTTATTAAAAATTACGAGATAAAAAACTTGCATACCTTTCTGATTGAGAAAAATTTAAACAAAATTTATCATGAAAGCCTTGTGAGTAAGATCAAGATAACCAGTCAGTCATTTTTTTTAATGGTAACAGCTTACATATTCCGTCTATACTGTCCTCCTACTTCAAACAACGCATTGGTTATTTGCCCTAAAGAGCAAACTTTACAAACTTCCATTAAAGCTTCAAAGATATTTTGATTGTGAATGGCCGTTTTCTGTAAATCAATTAAAATGCTTTCCGTACTATTAGCTTTATGTAAATTATGCAAGGTTGTAATTTGGAACTGTTTTTCATCATCAGTAGCTCGTATCACTTCTTTTGGTAATATAGTTGGTGACCCTTTACTACTTAAAAATGTATTTACCCCAATAATTGGAAACTCTCCATTATGTTTCAAAGTTTCATAATATAAGCTCTCTTCTTGAATTTTACTGCGTTGGTACATGGTTTCCATTGCTCCGAGAACGCCACCTCGTTCTGTAATTCTATCAAATTCAAGCAACACTGCTTCTTCAACCAAATCAGTCAATTCTTCAATAATGAAAGCACCTTGAATAGGGTTTTCATTTTTTGCCAAGCCCAATTCTTTATTAATGATCAATTGAATGGCCATGGCTCTGCGTACAGATTCTTCAGTTGGTGTTGTAATAGCCTCATCATAAGCATTGGTATGTAAGGAATTACAATTATCATAAATAGCATACAAGGCTTGTAGTGTGGTGCGAATGTCATTGAAATCAATTTCCTGTGCGTGTAAACTTCTGCCAGATGTTTGAATGTGATACTTCAACATTTGAGATCTCTCATCTGCTCCATATTTATATTTCATAGCTTTTGACCATATTTTTCTGGCCACACGACCAATCACAGCATATTCAGGATCAATACCATTTGAAAAAAAGAAAGATAAATTTGGACCGAATTTATTGATATCCATGCCCCGGCTTAAATAGTATTCCACATAAGTGAAACCATTAGACAAGGTTAATGCCAATTGTGTAATTGGGTTGGCTCCCGCTTCTGCAATATGATACCCGGAAATAGAGACCGAATAAAAATTACGAACCTTGTTTTCAATAAAATATTCCTGAACATCTCCCATTAACCGCAGCGCAAATTCTGTTGAAAAAATACAAGTGTTTTGTGCTTGGTCTTCTTTTAAAATATCTGCCTGAACCGTTCCTCTAACCTGAGACATTGTTTTAGTTTTAATATCTTCATAAACTTCCTTTGGTAAAACCAGATCACCAGTTACCCCTAACAACATCAATCCTAAACCATTATTACCTTCTGGTAAATCGCCGTTATATAATGGACGAACTTTATCTTTATATATATTAGTGATTTTTGCTTCTACTTCTTTTTCAAGGCCGTTTTTTTTGATATAAATTTCGCACTGCTGATCAATAGCAGCATTCATAAAAAAGCCTAACAACATAGGTGCAGGACCATTAATTGTCATACTTACAGAAGTCATTTCATGTGCTAAATTAAACCCGGAATATAATTTCTTAGCATCATCTAAACAACAAATGGAAACGCCTGCATTTCCAATTTTTCCATAAATATCCGGCCTTAAATCCGGGTCATTTCCATAAAGCGTGACACTATCAAATGCAGTAGACAAGCGTTTGGCCGGCAAACCAGCACTTACATAATGAAAACGTCTGTTGGTACGTTCTGGTCCACCTTCACCGGCAAACATGCGAGCAGGGTCTTCACCAATGCGCTTAAAAGGATATAATCCAGCCGTAAAAGGGAATTCTCCAGGGACATTTTCCTGTAAAATCCAGTGTAAAATATCGCCCCAAGCCTGATACTTTGGTAAAGCTACTTTAGCAATTTGTGTATGGGAAAGTGATTCTGTATGTGTGTCGATCTTTATTTCTTTACCACGAACTTTAAAGGAATAGATTGGATTTTTATATTTATTTACCTTTTCATCCCAACTTGTAATAACTTCCCAATTGTAAGGATTGAGATTCAGTTTTACTCTATCAAACTCTGAAATAAGAAGCTTTACAAAGTCTTTATTGTTATCGTTAACTAGTTTCAGTATCTCTTCGCTATTTAATCCATGCTTACCCAAAAGAGATTGCTTCGCTTTACTCGCAATGACGTTTAGTACCGATTCTAAAGTCTTATAAATTCCGTAAAGCTTTTGAGCTACTTCAACTTGTTCATTCCCTTTTTTATCATAAGCACGATTATTTTCAGAAATTTCAGATAAATAACGGGTTCTAGCAGGAGGAATTATAAAAATCTTCTCGCTCATTTCTTCGGAAATTGCAAAAGTGGACTTTAAATTTGCTGACGTTTTTTCAACTAACTTATCCATGACGGCCTTGTAAAGCGTATTCATTCCAGGGTCATTAAATTGCGAAGCAATCGTTCCAAAAATCGGTAAATCATCTTGAGGTATGTCCCAAAGATTATGGTTACGCATGTATTGCTTTTTCACATCACGCAACGCATCAAGCGAACCTCTTTTATCGAATTTATTAATGGCAACCAAATCGGCAAAATCAAGCATGTCAATTTTTTCCAACTGAGTAGCAGCGCCAAATTCTGGAGTCATCACGTATAATGATACATCACTATGCTCAATAATTTCAGTATCTGACTGACCAATACCTGATGTTTCTAGAATTATTAAATCATACTCTGCCGCTTTTAAAACTTCAATAGCTTCATGCACATATTTTGAAAGCGCTAAATTGGATTGGCGTGTTGCCAAACTTCGCATATAAACACGCGAATTATTAATAGCATTCATGCGGATTCTATCACCTAACAAAGCACCACCCGTTTTCCTTTTTGAAGGATCCACAGAAATTATTCCGACTGTTTTTTTAGGAAAATCAACTAAAAACCTGCGCACCAATTCATCCACTAATGACGATTTTCCGGCTCCTCCAGTTCCTGTAATCCCTAATACAGAAGCCTCTTTTCCCGTTTTCTCCAAAGGAGAAAAGCTTTCTTCAAATTTTTCATGATTATTTTCAGCAAAAGAAATTAATCGGGCAATCGTATTTACATCTTTATCTTTTAGGCTCTGCTTAATTTCCTTCCCTTTGGGAAGGATTAAGGATGGGCTTGCAAAATCGGATTTTTTTACTAAATCATTAATCATTCCCTGTAAACCCATTTCTCGTCCATCATCAGGCGAATAAATACGAGCAATACCATATTTCATTAAATCTTTTATTTCGGAAGGCAAAATAACGCCGCCGCCGCCGCCAAATATTTTGATATGTTCAGCACCTTTTTCTTTTAATAAATCAAACATATACTTAAAGTACTCATTATGACCACCTTGATACGATGTCAAACAAATAGCATTAACATCTTCCTGTATAGCAGTATTCACTACTTCTTCAACGCTTCTGTCATGACCCAAATGAATGACCTCAACGCCAGTAGATTGAATGATTCGGCGCATAATATTTATAGATGCATCATGCCCATCAAAAAGTGAAGCTGCCGTTACAATTCTAATTTTATACTTTGGTTTATAAGGTGCTATTTGTTTCATTTATTAAAAATATCTATTTTTTGCCCTGCAATTTACGGAATATTCAAAAAAATATGCCATTTATCTGTAATAATCTAAAACCATTTCATTTATAAATTCGATAATTATTTTAGTTAATTTTGACCTTTACTTGAAATTGAATATGATGAATAAAATCACTTTGTTAATGCACTGTCAGGACCAACCTAATATCATTGCTTCTGTCACAAATTTTATTGCAAATAACAAAGGGAATATTGTTTATATAGATCAGCATGTTGACAGAGAGCAGGATATTTTTTTTATGCGTTTAGAAAGTGAGTTTGAATCGAAAACATTTTCTATTGAAACTTTTAAAGACTTATTTAAAAATACCTTGGTTGACAAGTTTAAGATTAAATGGCGCATGTATTCTTCAAACAGAAAACCTAAAATGGCGTTGTTTGTTTCAAAATATGATCATTGTTTATACGATATTTTAGGTCGCTACAATTCTGGTGAAATGTTTTTAGAAATTCCCTTCATTGCAAGTAATCATTTAGATTTAAAACCCATTGCCGATAGTTTTAAAATTCCATTTTTTCATGTTCCGGTTACCAAAGACACGAAACTAGACGCAGAACAAAAACACTTACAACTGTTAGAATCTCATCAAATTGATTTTATTGTTCTCGCAAGGTATATGCAAATAATCTCAAGTGCCTTAATTAGTAAATACCCCAATAAAATAATCAACATACATCATTCATTTTTACCTGCATTTGTCGGTGCAAAACCCTATCATTCAGCTTATAAAAGAGGTGTTAAAATTATTGGCGCCACAAGTCATTATGTCACTGAAGAACTTGATGCCGGCCCTATTATAGAACAAGATGTAGCCCGTGTTTCACATACCCATTCCATTGAAGATTTAATTGCGAAAGGACGTGATTTAGAAAAAATTGTGTTGGCTAATGCTATTAAATTACACACTAACAGAAAAGTCATGGTATATAATAACAAAACCGTTATTTTTTCTTAAATTCTTCAACTTATAAACCGTTTTAAAAATAAGAAATATGATTCGTAAATTTTTAGCCTTAATATTGATTTTAAATGTCATGTCTTGCGCAGAATTACAGCAAGTAGTGAACCAATTACCTCAAGGTACAATTGGAAATGCCGAAATAGCTTCTGGTTTAAGACAGGCCTTAGATTTTGGTATAGATAAACAAGTTAGCAAACTAACCCAGACAGATGGTTTTTATAAAAATGACTTAGTTAAAATTTTATTGCCTGAAGAATTACAAAAAGTAGATAAAGGTTTAAGAGATATTGGTTTAAGCAAATTAGCAGATGAAGGTTTAAAAGCACTTAATAGAGCTGCGGAAGATGCGGTTAAAGAAGCAACTCCTATATTTGTTGATGCCGTAAAAGGTATTACGTTTGCCGATGCAAAAAATATTTTACTTGGCGGTAGCACAGCGGCAACGCAGTATTTAACCAGTAAAACACAAACGGCTTTATATGCTAAATTTAATCCGGTTATTAAAAATTCATTTAGTAAGGTTGGGGCAGATCAAATTTGGAGCAATTTAATAAATAGATATAATGCCATTCCATTTACAACCAATGTGAACCCTGATTTAACTGATTATGTAACCAATGAAGCTTTAAAAGGTGTGTATACCATGATTGCTGTTGAAGAAAAAGAAATACGTACTAATTTTTCATCTAGAACAACCGATTTATTGAGGAAGGTTTTTGCTTTGCAAGACTAACACGATTTTAACTTTTTAGGCAAATACTTTAAAAAACATATCAATTATATCTTAGTTATCAATAAATAATGTATATTTAAGAGTCTGTTAATCAATGACTCAATGAATAGAATTGACATTATAAAAGCCAATCAGGCTAAAATTAATAAACAATATAAACAGCTTATTGAGCAGGCATATAATATGCGTCAAACCGATAGTGCTTTAAGTGATTTTTTTGAATATAAAGCTTTAAAACTTCTCAACAAACTCAACAGGTTAAAATATCTTGCCAGAGAGCAAGCACCGGTGACAGTATAATTTTAATAATTGTTTAACTTCTATTTTACATCTATTTTATCTCGGTTCACGTATTTTATATAAAAGAAGATATGAGTCCGCATTATTGTAAAGTTGGAAAAATTATACCATGTGTTGAAACAGAATTTGAATCTAACAATGAAATAAATTTTTCAACAGAAGTTATTGAAAAATCAAATGATGAGAATCAGAACGAAGAATTATTATAACTGATTTAAAATTTCCTCCATTTCCTGTTGAACTTCGAAAGCTTTGAGTGCAGCTGCTTTAGCAAAACCCTTGTTTTTTGATGCATAAATTATTCCTCTGGAAGAATTGACCAACAAACCTATTTGCTTATTTAATCCATATTTACAGAAGTCCTGTAAATTACCCCCTTGGGCACCAACTCCTGGAACTAACAAAAAACTATTCGGAATAATTTGTCTTATTTCTTTCAAATATTCTGCTTTGGTAGCACCAATGACATACATTAGGTTTTCTGAGTTCTTCCAAGATTTAGAAGTTTCCAGAACCTGTTTATATAACTCTTTCCCATCGATTTTTTTAGTTTGAAAATCAAAAGCACCTTCATTGGATGTTAAGGCTAAAAGGATGGTATGTTTATTTTCAAAGGCTAAAAAAGGTTCAACAGAATCTTTACCCATATAAGGCGCCACGGTCATACTGTCAAAAGCTAAATCTTCAAAAAAAGCCTTGGCATACCTGCTGCTTGTATTTCCTATATCACCCCGTTTGGCATCAGCAATGGTGAAAATTTCCGGATACGATGCGTTTAAATAATGTATCGTTTTTTCTAAAGCTTTCCAGCCCTTTAAGCCATAGGCCTCATAAAATGCCGTATTTGGTTTATAGGCTACACATAAATGATGAGTTGCGTCTATAATGGCTTTATTAAATTTAAAAATAGGGTCTTCCTCTTTTAATAAAAACTCAGGGATTTTATTTAAATCCACATCCAATCCAATGCAAAGAAAAGATTTTTTCCTGTGTATTTGTTCTATGAGTTGTTTGGTGGTCATATATTAAAAACCCAATAAAAAAGAGGGTTTATTTTAAATTAAATCGGTATTGGCCTTTAGCTTTTCAGTGTTATCTGCTAATTGTAATTCGTCTATAATTCTTTGAATATCACCGTTTACAATATTTGATAAATCATAAAGCGTTAGTCCTATTCTGTGATCCGTCACGCGTCCTTGAGGGTAATTATAGGTTCTTATTTTGGCACTTCTATCTCCTGATGTTACCATAGATCCGCGTTTTTCAGAATCCTCGGCATTTTTCTTAGCCAATTCCATGTCATATAACCTGGATCTTAATACCTTAAAGGCTTTTTCTTTGTTTTTATGTTGTGACTTCTGATCCTGACACTGAGCTACTAAACCTGTTGGAATATGAGTTAACCTTACTGCAGAATAGGTAGTATTTACAGATTGTCCACCTGGGCCCGATGAACAGAAAAAATCTATTCGTACATCTTTAGGATTGACTTCCACATCAAATTCTTCTGCCTCTGGAAAAACCATGACTGTTGCAGCGCTTGTATGAATCCTACCTTGTGTTTCTGTTTGCGGTACACGTTGTACACGATGCACTCCAGCTTCAAATTTTAAAGTTCCATATACATCTTCACCGGTTACTTCAAATTGGATTTCTTTAAAACCACCGTTAGTGCCTTCACTAAAATCTACCACATCAACTTTCCACCCTCTATTTTCGCAATATTTTGTATACATTCTGAATAAATCACCAGCAAATATACTGGCTTCATCACCACCAGTTCCAGCTCTTAACTCAACCACAGCATTTTTAGAATCTTCTGGTTCTTTTGGAATTAACAAGAATTTAATCTCATCTTCAAGCACTGGCAATCTTGTTTTGGCCTCTTCATATTGCATTTTTGCCATGTCCACCATTTCAGGATCACCTCCCTCAGAAATAATATCTTCAGCTTCAGAAATATTATCTAACAGACTTTTATACTCTTCCCGTTTTTCAACAAGAATCTTAAGGTCCTTATACTCCTTGGTTAAAGCAATGTACCGCTTTTGATCCGTCATCACATCGGGCTGAATAATTAAATCGCCTATCTCGTCAAAACGTTGCTTTACTATTTGTAATTTCTCTAACATCTACTATTTAAATTGTGCCCCAAAAATACGATAATTTATGAATTTTTAATATGACCTTAAATCCGCAAGTTTACTGATTAAAAACTAAGTCAAATCCA
>TARA_R110002050_G_scaffold92893_1_pt1 | contig 27070 bp, 22 predicted proteins | sample TARA_R110002050 | Tara Oceans TARA_R110002050 (sample SAMEA4396988) | marine metagenome | biome: Polar Biome; feature: [DCM] deep chlorophyll maximum layer (ENVO:01000326); material: water (ENVO:00002006), including particulate matter (ENVO:01000060) such as... | depth 25 m
TTACTCGCAATACCTAATTCCAATTATTTTTAAGTTTATTTACATCAAACAAACTTCCATTCTTAAAACCAATCACTTACAAACACTCAAAAATCGAACTGAACTGCTCTTGACCAGACAGTGAACCACCGTTCCTGCTTCCAAACCCATTCGCTCCATCGATCCACGGGTGATTTCAACCAATAACGGAAATCCAACATCGACCAGGCAAAAAACCTTTTTGCCCATTTCTTTTATTGAAGAAATTACCCCCTGCAACTGGTTACGGGTAGAGATGGAGTCGACACGACCAAGCGAAAGGCTGATACTTTGCGGGGCAATACTGAATATTAACTGATCATCGGGAAGCACTTGCCGGTCAATATCTATTACCAGGTAGTTGGATGGATAGTCACAATAATAATAAAATGCGGTCAAGCCATTGATTATATCGATGCTTTGGGCCTTCAGTCGGACAGCATTAATTTCCTCCTCATGCTGAAGAAGTGGACGAACAATCGGATCAAAGAGTAGATCAAGGTAATTACCTGAACCGAGTAATCTGCCTTGATCAAGCACCATCAGTTGATTGGTCAGCATCAGTAGGTCGCCAATATCATGGCTGACCACCCATATGGGCAGGCTGTATTTTTCGTGAATCCGAATCAGGTAAGGTATTATATTACGTCTCAAACGTTGGTCAAGAGCCGAGAATGGTTCATCAAGCATTAAAACCTGGGGCGAACTCAACAACATGCGACCAATGGCTACCCGTTGTTTTTCGCCACCTGAGCATTGATCGGGCTTCTTATCCAACAGGTGCCCGATCTCCAATAAGCCAACAACCTCCTGAAAATTAATGGAGGAAGTGGAATTGTAGCCGTAAAGTAAGTTTTTTCGAATCGACATGTGCGGAAACAAACGTCCTTCCTGGAAGACCAGTCCAATTTTTCGATTTCGAACCGGAACATTTATCTTACATGAACGGTTATAAAATTCGCGCCCATGAATGATGATTTGACCTTCATCGGGATGTTCAATACCTGCCAATAATTTTAATAAGGACGATTTTCCTGATCCGGAGGGACCAAATATTCCAACAACTCCGTCGGGAATGGAATCATTCATTTGCAACAAGAAACTTCCCCTGCGGTATTTAATATCAACATCGGCCGTGGCACTCATAAACTAACAGATTTTTGATAGCGGCGATTAATCAACTCTGAAGTCAGCATGGCAACAAACGATATAACAATAGAAATAAGCATCAAGCGAAAAGCCTCCCCTTCTTTTCCGGGAGTTTGCATAGCCGAAAATAAAGCCAGCGGAATGGTACGTGTTTCTCCAAAAATATTGCCTGCAAATGTGATCGTGGCACCGAACTCACCCAAACTTCGTGTAAAACTTAATAAAAAGCCGCTCAAAATACCAGGAAAAGCCAACGGAACGGTAATGCTTAAAAACACCCTGAACCGACTGGCTCCCAAAATCGCCCCAGCATCTTCCAGCCGTTTATCCACCATTTCAACCGCCTGCTTAACGGCCCGGACGGCCAACGGGAAAGACACAATAATAGATGCCAGCACAGCAGCGGCAAAGCTGAATGCGATTTTGATACCAAACTGCGCTTCAAAAAATGGCCCCAGCAAACCGTTTGCTCCAAACACTAAAAGCAAAATATAGCCTGTCGTAACTGGTGGCATCACCATTGGAACGTGTAAAAAAGCCTCAACAACGGCTTTCAGCTTAAAATCCTTGCGTGCCAGCAACCAGCCGGCAACAACGGCAAAAGGCAAAGAGACAAAAGCACAAAGCAATGATACTTCAACTGACAGTCCCAAGGCCGACCTTTCGGCTTCGGTAAGAATGATATTTAAAGTGTCTATCAATCTGTGGTAAATGAATAATTTAACATTACTTTCTTTGCTTCGGACGAACACAAATAATCGTAAAACTGTCTCGCCAAACTTTTCTGAGAGATGAGCCCCTGGTAATATTCCACCGGAAGGTGTGATTCATTACGAAAAGTAAAAATAACCTTCACCTTTTCGGATTGAAGCGCGTCGGTTTTATAGACGATGCCAAAATGAGCTTCACCTAATTCAACCATCATTAATGCTGAACGGACATCGGTGGTTTGAAAAAGCTTTTCTCTCACATCCACTTGGTAATAGCCGAACACTTGCATGGCATATTTCCCAGCAGGAACATATCCCGGATCACCGATGGCAATTTTACTTTCGGTATATACTAATAAGGAGTCAACTTTTTCAAACTGAAAATCCCTGTTGATTGGTGAAACCAGCACCAAATCGTTTGTTGCAAAAACAGCTGTTTCCTTTGTCTTTCCCTTTTCAACCAAATAGTCCATCCAGTTTTTATCAGCCGAAAGATACACATCTGCGTCAGCGCCCTGTTCAATTTGTCGAGCCAGCGTTCCGGACCCCGCCAGATTCAGTCTGACGGTTATATCATACTCCTTTTCAAATTGGGCTGCCACCTCTGAAATCACATCCGTTAAACTTGCTGCGGCAAAAACCGTGATTTCAAGTGCTTTGTCTTTTTCACTTCTGGAACAGCAAAAACAAAGGAATACTATTAAAAGGTATGTGATTTTCCTCTGCACCATAAATTTAGCAGGATTCCTGCAATATATTCAGGTTTTCATCGACCCAATCTTTCAAATTCGCCACAAAACAAACCATCCGGTCAATTTCCTCATCCGTTGGCTCCAGCGTTTCCAACACTTCCAACGAACAGAAATTCATGAACTTGTTGTAAAACCGGCTTTCTTCCGTAAACGCTTCCGGCACTTCATGCTTCTTTTTCAGCATCCGCAACATCCTGCTAATGCTGGAATGTTCAGGTAAACTGCCATCTTTGCTAATCAATGCCGTGAGAAATCCTTCCAAAGCAAGACCAACCAAATTGTAATAAACCAGGTTGCCAAACGGACGACCTTTTTTCTTAGCTCCAACGGTCGTTTTATAGTAAGCTTCTGCTTCCGAATAATAACCATTCCATGTTTCCATACCTTTCCGTTTTTTTTAGATGAATTTTACTTTAACAACATCAAGACCTCGTTGAAATCCATGGTCTTTTCAGCCTTTTGGGCAGCGTCTTTCATCCGAGAAACGACATCGGTTAGTTGCTCCTTTGAAATTAAAATTCCTTTCGAACGCAAAAAATGGTTGAGCCCGCCACTTCCCGAATGCTTTCCGAAAACCAACTCGGTTTCGCGTCCAAAATCTTTTGGATTGAAGGCCTGGTAGCTAAGTTCATCCTTTACCAAACTTCGACAATGGATGCCTGATTCGTGGCGGCAAACCATCTCACCAACAATCGGTTTGGATTCGTGTATTTTGCGCCACGACAAATCGGCAACTGTTTTACAAAGGGTTTGCAGCTTATCGAGCTGAATTCCACAATCGGTTTGTGCCGACACTTTCATAGCAGCCACCACTTCTTCCAGGCAAGCATTTCCGGCACGCTCGCCCAGTCCGTTCACCGTGACACTGGCCGAAGAGCAGCCTGCCAGTGCAGCTGAAACCGTGTTCGCAGTAGCCATTCCCAGATCATTGTGCCCGTGAAATTCGAAATCAAATCCTGGGAAATGTGTATTCAACCATTTGAAAAGATCCATCGTTGAAAGCGGATTAAGCGTTCCAACCGTGTCGGCAATACGAATCCGATCTGCCCCATAAAACAAACAAGTTGAAATAAACTCATGGAGAAAGCTCCTGTCAGCGCGACTTGCATCTTGAGCACCAACCGCTATGAAATCAAAGCGCTGACGCGCAAAAGCCATCATGGGACGAATGCGATTCATCACCCAGTTCCGATCTTTGTCAATAGCCCTTTGCTGAATATCAGAAACGGGAAACGATATATTCATTCGTCCGGCACCGGTTTTTTCCGCTGCCAGCATATCTTCTTCAGTCGCCCGCCCCCAGCAGGTAGATTCAAAATTAAAACCAGACCGGACAATCTCGCAGATCACCGCCTGCTCGTTCTCCCCCATCATTGGCATACCTACTTCAAGCTCCTTCACGCCGGCTTCGTCGAGCAAAGCGGCAATCTTCAGCTTTTCATTCAAACTGAAAACCACTCCGGGGGCTTGTTCGCCATCCCGGAGAGTTGTATCAATGATATGTAATTGACTTTTATGCATGGAATTAGTTAATTAGGATATGAACATTTATCGGACATGTCTTATTAGTCAGCGATCAAGTACTCGTCAACGGCATTGCCTTCTTCTAATGCATCCAAAATCTCGTCGATTCGTTCTTCAGTGATCGCTCCGTACCAGAAATTGTTGGGTTGAATGACCATGACCGGCCCCTGAGAACAAACATTCAAACAGGCGGTGGACGATACGGCTGCATCAATTCCGCGGTCGTTACACTCTTCCATGATGTATGGAACAAAATTGGCCGCACCGTTCTTATTACAGAACCCTTTGGCATCGCCGGCAACCCGGTACGAGTTGCAGACTAAAATGTGAAATTCAGGTTTTTTCATTGTTTTGAAATATTAAGAGGTTGATTTTCTCTTGGTTCTTGTCATGCTGTCCACAGTTGCAGGATAAGGATCTCCTACAATCTGCTCCCACTTACAGACCCTGAAACAAGTTCAGGGTGACTCACCCATCGGGGGCTGGCATCATCCGCAGCCAGTTCCGCTTCCCGAGCATTCAGCACCACACCGGAAAACATCTACTTTTTTGATGGTTTTCAGATTTTTGCCTTTGTACACCGCATCCAACCCATCATCAATTAAACCCGTCATTTCTACGATTTTGATTCCCGAACGTCCGATGATAGATGAAGGTGAGGGGCCGATACCGCCAACGAGAAGCGCCCGGCAATCCTTTAAGCTTTCACCCAAAGCCGTCCAACGCAAATTGCCGGTTCCTGACGGTGGTGCCCGGCGCTCCTCAACCAAACGGTATCCCGAAGGCGTTTCTTTATATATATATAATGAGTCGGCTTCGCCAAGGTGTTGATTCACCAGCATACCCTCGTTACTCGCCACCGCCACAAACGGGCGATTTTCATCCATCGAAACCGATAAATTGGCAATGTCAGATAAAAGCTTGGCAGCTTCCGGGTCATCTTTGCCCAGCAAACCGACTGCATCGGCACGGCAGCGTGCGCAGTGAGTCATAGGGTCGATATGTTTGCTGATTTCAGTACGAATCAACTTCATCATGGCTGGAGATGGTTCGGTGAGGTTTTCGAAAGGTGTGTCAGCAACCGGGTACATCGGGATGCAATTCATCAGGTCAGCTCCCATCGCCTTTACCGACATGCCGATATCGCCAACCAAATGATCGTTGATTCCAGGGATAACAATGGTGTTGATTTTTACAGTGATGTCATACATCTTCAGCATCCGGATGGCTTCCAATTGTTTTTCCAGCAATAGCTTCGCTCCCTCAGCTCCGATATAACCTCGCTTGTCGAAACGCACCCATTTGTATATATTTTTGGTCACTTCCGTATCCAACGCGTTCATGGTGATGGTCACATGGCTCACTTTAAGATCTGCCAGCGCATCCACATAAGGCGCCACATTCAAACCGTTGGAAGAAAGGCACAGGATCATCTCCGGAAACTCCTTTCGGATCAGGCGCAGCGTGGTCATGGTTTCAACAGGATTGGCAAACGGGTCGCCGGGCCCGGCAATGCCCACCACGGAAAGGTGCGGCATTTTCTCCTTCAACTTAACCAGGTAAGTGAGCGCCTGCTCTGGCGACAACACTTTACTTGTCACTCCCGGACGGCTTTCGTTGACACAGTCGTTATCTCGTTTGCAGTAGTTGCATTGAATATTGCATTTGGGGGCTACCGGCAAATGTACCCGGGCATATTTTCCTTTTGCCTCTTTGCTAAAGCAGGGATGTTTTTCAACGTCAATCATAGCTTTTTAGTTTTTGTGGGTCCTTTTAATGATCGGATGACTTGAAGTCATCCGATCACGATTCTACATATATTTATACCCGACCGGTGAATGGTCTTGTTTATATTCCATTAAAGTGTTCACAATTTTATCGAACAGCTCCTGCGTACCGGCATAGCCAACATGTTTGATTCGTTGCCCGCCCAAACGGTCGTGAATGGGAAAGCCGCAGCGAATGATTGGAACTTCCAGCTCGCGGGCAATATAATAGGCTTTGCTGTTTCCGATGAACAAGTCGGGTTTGTTGCCCAGACACCAATCATGGATTTTTTCGTAGTCGAAGTTGTTTTTAGCCATAATACTTTCGCCACGCTCCGGACAATACGTCCTGATTTCTTCTTCCAGCTTGCCGCTTTCGCCTCCGGTTGCCGCCAACGCCACATCAATCCCAATTTCATCCAGAAAAGTGGTCATCGCAACCACAAAATCTTCTTCTCCATAAACCACCGCTTTCTTTCCAAAGACGTATTTATGTCCGTCGGCGTAAGAATCAATTAATCGGCCGCGTTCACCTTGATGCTTTGCCGGAATTTCCCTTCCGCTGACTTTTTTAAGCGTATTGAAAAAAACATCGGTTAATTTTACTCCGATAGGGAGCGGCATGCGGTGATTCTCAACACCAAATTCTTTTTCGAGGTAAGCAGCACCAGTTGGTGACAGGTTTTTACGTTTGACTCTACCGGAAAGGCTGCCCTGATTTAGGATGGTTCCAAACTCGACGGAAGCAACCGCCGATCCGCATGTTTCAATGGCGCTAACCGGAGTTCCACCATCAGGAATCCGCTTATAAGCTCCCCAAATCGGGCTGTCCAATGTTTCTGAATAATCGGGAAGCAGGACGAAATCCAGTTCAAAATCATTCAGTATCTGTTTCAATTGACGGATATCTTCGGTAGATACAAAACCCGGGAACAGATTGATGTGCCCTCCTTTTTGGCCAGCTTTGGCAAAGGTTTTTATTGTTGAAGCCACTGCTTCGTGAAAACCATCCATGTGGGATCCCTGATAACTGGGAGTGGAGGCGGTGACAAATTGGGGCAAATCCTTCAGCCCCGTGTCCTTCCGGTAATTTTGCATATAAAAATTCACATCATCGCCAATGGTTTCCGAGAGACAGGTTGTTGCCATGGCCACCACTTCTGGCCTGTATTGGCTAATCACATTGTCAAGTGCCGTGTAGCAGTTAGCGCCGCCGCCAAAAATGGTGGCTTCTTCGGAAAAGTTTGAAGACGCAATATCCACCGGTTCTTTGTAATGACTGATGAGGTAACGGCGGATGTAAGTCGCGCACCCCTGCCCGCCATGAATAATGGGAACACATCCGTGAATGCCTTTGAAGGCAATGCTGGCACCAAGCGGTGCGCAGAGTTTACAGGCGTTTCGGGTAGCCGTGAATTCTTTGGTTGATTTTATGACAGGTGCATTTTCAGACATGATCTTCAACTTTTAAGTTTCATAAACTGCCACACCGGGCTGCAAACCGAAGCATGCACTTCTTTGGCAAAGTTGAGCATGCCTTCATATCCAGCCAGAGCTTCTTTTCGCTCGTGGTTGTGATCGCAAAAACCCAACCCCAGTTTGTAGGCGATCGGACGTTCCTTTACCCCGCCGATGAAAAGATCGGCACCGGTTTGTTTTACAAATTCCGCCAGCTCATTTGGGTTGGAGTCATCCACGATGATCGTCCCTTCGTCGCATAATTCCTGCAACAATTCATAGTCGTCCTGATTCCCGGTTTGTGAGCCAACCACCACCGCTTTCATTCCGATTAAGCGCAGCGCTTTGACCAGTGAAATGGCTTTAAAAGCGCCTCCCACATAAATCGCTGCTTTTTTACCTTCCAGCCTTTGTTTATATCCCTGTAGGGCGGGAAGCAACTTGCTCAATTCTTCTTTCACCAACATCTGCGCTTTTTGCATCATCTCTTCAGATTTGAAAAATTTGGCCACTTCATATAAAGCATCCGACATATCTTCAATACCGAAATAGGAAACTTTGATAAACGGGATACCATATTTTTCTTTCATCTCTTTCGCCAAGCCAATCATTGAACCGGAGCATTGCACCACATTCAATTGTGAGGTGTGGGCTTTTCGAACGGTATCAATCCGGCCATCACCGGTCATTGCAGCAAGCAGGTTCACTCCCATCTTCTTGTAGTATTCGGCTAACATCCAGAGTTCGCCAGCGAGATTGAAGTCGCCCAAAATATTGATGCTGTATTCCGGGGCTTTGAACTTGGTATCCGTTCCAATCAGTGACGACAAAGCACCGCAAGCGATTTTATAGCCATCTTTTTTCGTTCCGCTAAAACCTTCGGACATGACCGGAATGACATCAATGCCTTTTTCGCGAGTTACCCGCCGGCACACGGCGGCCACATCATCGCCAATCACTCCCACAATACAAGTTGCATACACAAAAGCACCTTTGGGTTTATAGGTATCAATCAAGCTGATCAATGCCTGATACAATTTCCTTTCACCCCCAAACACTACTTCTTTTTCTTTTAAATCCGTGGTGAAACTCAAGCGATGAATCTGCGGACCCGAAGATAGCGCTCCGCGAATATCCCAGGTGTAAGCGGCACAGCCCACCGGCCCGTGAATCAAATGCAAAGCGTCGGCAATTGGATAAAGCACCACCCTCGATCCGCAGAATACACATGCCCGCTGACTGACCGAACCGGCCACACTGGCTTTACCGCAAGCTATGGATGCATCATTTTTTCCTTTGGTAAGGATTTGGCTTTGCCTGTCTTTAATAAATGTATTCATTCGCATCTGATTTTTAGGAAAAGGGGACAGCACGTTGCCCCCTTTCTGTTGAGATTAATAAGAACACGTTTTAAAGGGATGTCGCCCTGGAGATCCTTCGCGGAGAGACTGACATGAAGGATATTTTCAGTTCTTTACATGGTCAACTCAAATGATTCTTCCGGTGAAGTGGCATCAATCTTGTCCATCAAGGCGCCCAGGATTTTTTCCAGGATTCGTAAGGCTCCCATGTATCCGACTAATGGGAAATAGCTGTGCCCGATCCGGTCCAAAATTGGAAAGCCCATTCGAACAAAAGGAATGCCTTCGTCTCGCGAAATGTATTTTCCATAGGTGTTGCCAATAATAAGGTCAACCGGCTCCTGCTTAATCCACTGATGCATCAGTAACATGTCGGCTTGCGGCCCGTTTTTGTACTTCGCCTCCGGGCAACGCGGTGAAAGAATTTCGGCTATGCGCCTTTCAAAGGCTTTCCCGGGAGTGCCTGAAACGGTGTAAACTGGCTTCATATCCATATCTGCCAAAAATTCAATCAAAGGCAAAATATTATCCGGGTCACCAAAAACAGCCACGCGCTTGCCATACAGGTATTGGTGCATGTCGGTAATGGCATCGACCAGGCGTCCGCGCTCATTCGCCAGACTTTCAGGAATGCAGACTTTCCCGGCTTTGGCCATAGCTTGAATAAAACGATCGGTCGCCCTCAACCCAATGGGCAGTTCAACAATATCGAACGGTACTTTGCATTTGTTGTCCAGTGCAATGGCCGCTTTTCGCGTGCCCCATTCGCCCAGCCCAATGGTTCTCATGCTATCACCCATACTCACCATGTCAGGAATAGTCGTCCCGCCTTTGGGGTACATTTCGTATTTCCCGGTCATTGGGGTATCCAGCACATCCGAAGTATCAGGCAGCAAAACGGTTTTCATTTTCATCAAGCGTGACAGGCGTTTGAGTTCGCGCATGTCGGAAGGTTCAACCCAACCAGCCAGCAAATTGATCTGCCGTCTTTTTTCCTCTGTTCTCTCCGGGAAGTATTTCACAATACCTTCCAGCATGTTGGCGTAACCGGTCACATGCGATCCCACATAACTTGGAGTTGAAGCCTGAATGACGTGCTTCCCCAAAGGTACTTTGCCTTCTTCACGGGCTTTGATAACCATTTGGTTCAGGTCGTCGCCAATGGTTTCGGACAAGCAAGTGGAATGAACAGCAATGATTTCCGGTTCATAAATTGCAAAAATATTGTCGATAGCTGTCATCAAGTTGGCTTGTCCGCCAAAAACGGATGAACCTTCGGTGAACGAGCTGGTTGAAGCCATCACCGGCTCCTTGTAATGACGGGTTAGCGCGCTGCGGTGGTAAGAGCAGCAACCTTGCGAACCATGGCTATGTGGCAGGCATCCGTGAATTCCCAAAGCAGCATACATGGCACCCACCGGCTGGCAAGTTTTTGCCGGATTCACAGTCAAAGCTTTCCGCTCCTTTACTTGGTTTGTTGTATGTTTTAGTAACATCTTTTATCCTCCTTATTTTTAAGCTTCAATAGTCATACTTCCAACGATTTCCGGTTCATGCTTCCAGGGTGTGTCCACCAGTTTCCAAATGTTGGTTGCCAGCATGCGTTGCATTTCTGTGTAAAAATTAATTGCTCCTCCAAAGGCTGCATATGGGCCGCCGTAGTCATAAGAGTGCAACTGTTTGAGCGGGACTCCATATTTTTGCACCACATACTTTTCCTTGATGCCGGCACAAAACACATCGGGCTTGTAAAATTCTATCAACTTCTCCGTTTCCCAGTGGTTGACGTCATCAATCACCAGTGCATTTTTCTTCATATCAGGCATCATCCCGGCGTAATCGCTGAAGGTGTAACCTGATCCTTTGAGCGATTCCTTCTTCTCAACCAAATCGTCTCTGAAGTGAGCCTCATCTTTTGATACCACAAGGTCTTCAATGTTCCGGGTATCGGCATCAATTTTAATTGAAGGAATGACTTTCCGGCCCTCGTAGTCATCGCGGTGGGCAAACTCGTAACCGGCCGAAACCACCCGAATGCCCAGTTCAGCAAATAAATCCTGATAGTGGTGAGCCCGCGATCCGCCCACGAACATCATGGCCAGTTTACCTTCCACCGATGGTATGACCAAATCGGCAACCGCTTTCACTTTAGCCATTTCACGATCACAGATTTCGTCCACCTTGGCTGTTAATTCGGGGTCGCCAAAATAGTCGGCAATTTTTTTCAGTGATTTGGCCGTTGACTCGGCTCCAATGAAATTCACCTTCACCCAGGGGATGCCGTATTTTTCTTCCATCATCTCTGCAATGTAGTTGATGGAGCGGTGGCACATTACCATGTTCAGGTCGGCGGTGTGGGCATATTCCATGCTTTCGATGGTTGAGTTTCCGGAGAAGGTAGCCAACAAGGTGATGCCGGCTTCTTCGAACAAACGTTCTATTTCGAATGCATCGCCACCAATATTGTATTCGCCCAACAAATTCACCTGAAATTTTCCGGTGCGTTCCCTGTCAGTGTTGCCGATCACGTGTTTGAATACACCGTTGTTGGCGATGTGGTGGCCGGCTGACTGTGATACACCGCGGTATCCTTCGCAGCTGAAACCAAAGATGTTGATCCCCAGCTCGGCTTTCATTTCGCGGGCGACGGAATGGACATCGTCGCCAATCAGCCCTACCGGACAAGTTGAGAAAACTCCGATAGATTTGGGCTTGAATAGTTCGTATGCTTCACGGATCGCTTCCTTCAGTTTGGCTTCTCCGCCAAACACGATATTTTCATCCTGCATATCGGTGGAAAACGAATAGGTGATAAAGTTGTCGCCACCGTCGGGCACACGGGTTTGATTGCGGCGGGTAAGCCAGGCGTAAAAGCTGCAGCCGATTGGCCCGTGTACCAGATTGATGATGTCGCGGGTAGGGCCCAAAACAACGCCCTTGCATCCCGCGTAGGTACACCCGCGTTGGGTAATAATCCCGGGGACTGTCCGCACGTTGGCCAGAATTTCCTGCTCTTGTCCCGGGTCGTTGATCAATATTGACTTTTCCCGCTTTTTGGCGATCTTCCGGGGATATCTCTTCAGAATCTCTTCCCGAAGTGCAGAAGGATCCGGTAATCCGTTTGTAAAATCTTTTCTATTTACCATTGCTTTTACTTTTTATCAAAGAATTGTTGTGCCAGTTTCACCTGTACGAACACGACATGCATCATCCAGTGGAAGGACGAATATTTTGCCGTCTCCGGGAGCAGGAGTCCGGTTAACTTTAATAATCGTATCAATTGTTAGTTGAACGTTGTAGTCGGAAACAGCGATATTCAGGACACGCTGTGGTCTGAGCCGGGGTTCTTTTCCCAGGTGAGCCAACGCTTCGGGCGTATCGTTTTTAACGCCCTCCAGCACTTTGGCATCCCATAAGCCTTTCCCGCGCCCGAAAACTTTTCCGGTTGCGGTCATCGAAGTGATGCCCGCTTCAGTCAAGGCTTTTTTTGTTTCGTTCATTTTATCGATGCGGATAATGGCCAATATCATCTTCATAATCATTGGAATTTAAGGTTATAACTCTTTTGTTCCCCGACTGATGGTATAGGCTTCATCAACGGATGTGACGAATATTTTTCCATCTCCAAAAGCGCCGTTTGGTTCCGTGCGGGCAGCTTCCAGAATCGTTGAAATGGCAAACTCCTTGTCTTCATCTTTCACCACGATGATTAACATCTCCTTGGGCAGTTCATCGTAAGTCACATCCCCGATTTTAATGCCCCGCTGTTTTCCGCGACCTACCACGGGAATCTTGGTCACAGCCACGTAACCGGCTTCAAAAAGGGCTTTCAATACTTTGCTTGATTTATCGGGACGAATAATTGCTCTGATCATTAACATAGTTTGTTCTCCTATTTTTTTTTGTTAGTTAAGAATGCCGAAGTTGACCAACAGGTCTTCTAAATCTTCCATTTCCAGCGGATTTGGAATGACGAACATGGTGTTTTCGTCCATCGCTTTGGCAAGTGCCCGGTACTCGTGGGCCTGGTTGTGTTCCGGATCAAATTCAATCACCGTTTTACGACTAATTTCGGCACGCTGTACCATGTTATCGCGGGGTACAAAGTGAATCATCCTGGTTCCGAGTTTCCGGGCCAGCTCTTCAATCATCTCCCGTTCGTTATCCACATTTCGTGAGTTGCAAATCAAGCCCCCCAAACGAACCCCGCCTGCTTCGGCATATTTACGAATCCCCTTGCAAATGTTATTAGCCGCATACATGGCCATCATTTCGCCCGACACCACGATGTAAATCTCCTGGGCTTTTCCTTCGCGCATGGGCATGGCAAAACCACCACAAACCACATCTCCCAACACATCATAAAAGGTGTAATCAATTTCAAACTTGTCGTCCCATGCGCCCAACTGCTCCAACAGGTTAATGGCGGTAATGATCCCACGGCCGGCACAGCCTACTCCTGGCTCAGGGCCACCTGATTCGACACAGCGTACACCACCATATCCAGCCTTGACGATATCTTCCAACTCAACATCTTCGCCTTCTTCGCGAAGGGTGTCCAACACCGTTTTTTGTGCCAATCCACCCAACAGCAATCGGGTGGAGTCGGCTTTTGGGTCACATCCAACAATCTTTACCTTTTTGCCGGCTTCGACCAATCCGGCAATGGTGTTTTGGGTTGTGGTTGATTTACCAATTCCACCTTTCCCGTAAATAGCGATCTTTCTCATCTTTTTCAATTTTTTGAGGGTTTAACGTTTTTGCTTTGCTGAAGCCCTTAACGAGAAGAATGCCAAAGGGGAAATTTCAAATTCCAAGTCCCATTTCCAAATTCCAAAAGCGCTGTATTCCTGGACGTTGGCCCTGATAAACTTTTTTGGCACGGGTTTTTTACGATTCAAGATTCCTACATTTTGGTAGGATGAAGGGGAGCGGAATACATTTCATGCTAAACAGCATAAAGTGACTGTTTATGGGAACTTGCTGAGGATTTACACTGGCTTAACCTACATTTTTGTGGGATGGTCGGAGGGCAGGGAGTCGAGAGCGAAGGGCAGAGCGCTATACGCCGGACAGGTCCAGCAGAAATCAGCTATGGTTGGAGGTGCGCCGGAATTAACTTGCATGGAGAAGTCTGCGCTTTTCGGCAAGTGTGTCCATGCTTCTCATGGACTATTCCATGAAGATCGTGAAATAGTCCGTAGTTAGCGAAGACAAGGAAATGACTTACATGGAACTGATTTATACCTTAAATCGCCAGGCATCGATCTCATATTTTTTGATGCGGGTGCCCAGCATACGCTCTGTCACTTTCAGGTGTTCGGCGGCTTTGGCAATGTTTCCGTTTGTGGTGGTCAGCGCCTCGCGGATCAGTTGCTGCTCTACTTGCTCAACGGTGTAAGTCAGGCCTCCCCGGGCGCCGGTATTCGTCGAATCGGCGGTTTGCAACGAGGGTGGCAGATTATAACTGTGAATCACATTGTCCTGTGTCAATATGCAAGCTCTTTCAATGCAATTTTCAAGCTCGCGGATGTTACCCGGCCAGGAGTATATCATCAGCATGTTCAGAGCCGAAGTGGTGATCCGCTTGATTTTGGCATTGTTCCGCTTGTTAAACTTCTCTATAAAATGATCCACAAGCATCGGAATGTCGTTTCGGCGTTCGCGTAAGGAAGGGATAAAAATGGGAAAGACATTGATCCGGTAAAACAGATCTTCGCGAAATTCACCACGTTCAATCATTTCTTCCAGTTTTCGGTTGGTCGCGGTAATAATTCGAACATCAACCTTGATGGTTTCAGTGCCGCCAAGGCGTTCGAATTCCCGTTGCTGAATAATCCGCAAAATTTTCACCTGGGTTGACAAGGGAATGTCGCCAATTTCATCCAGGAAAATAGTGCCTCCATCAGCCAGCTCAAAGCGTCCTTTTCGCTGGCCGTTCGCTCCTGTAAATGCTCCCTTCTCATGCCCAAACAACTCACTCTCAATCAGACTATCCGGCAATGCAGAACAGTTCACCTTAATAAAACTCCCCCTTTCGCGTTTACTCCTGAAGTGGATCGCATCGGCAACCAATTCTTTACCAATTCCACTTTCGCCACGAATCAGAATGGTTGAATTCGTTTCGGCAACCATATTCACCAGTGAGTAAACATCGCGCATCTTGGCGGAGTTTCCAATCATATTTAAGGTTGAATTATCACCTTTCAGCAGGTTTTGCAATTCCTGATTTTTCTGCCGAAGCAGCTCCATTTCCTCCATTCGTTCCTGCCGCGAACGAACGACGCGTGAGATGAGGCTCCCGATGATGGACAACAGCTTTAAGTCCTCGTCGTTGGTGATAAACGGATTGAAAATCCGCACCAAGCTCAGGGTGCCGGTCACCTTTCCCTCCTCAATGATCGGTACACAAATGAAACTCAGTTCTTCGCCACCATCCGACTTCAGCTCCTGCTGGGTCCGATTCAAAAACAGGCTCGATTTCGAAATTTTTTCGACGACCACCGGCCGCGCCAACTCCACCACTCGCCCGATGATGCCTTCTCCCAGTTTGTATTTCCCGCGGGCTTGCTGTGCCGGGCTGTAACCGTAAGCCGACTCAATATAAATGTTGGAGTTTTTCCGATTGAAAATAGTCAGTAGACTTCGTTCAGCCCCCAGGTGGCGGACTAAAATCTCAAGGATCGATGTTAAATCGTTCTTTAACTCTTTGCTTTGGATTAAGCGCTGACTGATTTCGGAGAGCAAAACCAGCTCCTTTAAACCATAACATTCACTTCCCGCCTTCTTACACTTAAATTCCATCTATTTTTTCCTTTCTGAAACACAATGAGGTACAATTATTACTTTTTGCTATAAAATTGCGAAGTCTAAAAGACATATGCACTACAAGCAATTAAAATCAAGATCATATTAATATTCTATTAACAAGACTCGGTAGTCCGAATTCAAGCTATCCTAACAAATCAAGAGCGCCAAATCCAGCTGCTTTGCGATCCAGTTCCTGTTCTTCATCGCCATAAACGATTGAGTGCCATTTTTCATGCAGAACTTTACAACTGAATTGATAGCTTTGTCCAACACAATTACTATCTTTTCGAAAAATTAGCGAGCACCATGAGCATGTTACTGTTCTATTTGATTTTAGCGTTGGGGATTTCCTTTTTGTGTTCAATTCTCGAGGCCGTTCTTCTTTCCGTCAACTTCTCGTTCATCTACCTAAAAGAACAGGAAGGAAACCACGCAGCCAAAACGCTCAAGGCACTAAAAACCAAAATTGATCGCCCGCTGGCGGCCATCCTTACTTTGAATACCGTAGCTCACACCGTTGGGGCGGCCGGAGTCGGTGCTGAAGCGACGAAAGTATTTGGAGCTGCTTATTTCGGAATCATCTCGGCAGTACTTACGATTTTAATCTTGGTTTTTTCGGAAATCATTCCAAAAACCATCGGGGCCCGGTATTGGCGCGAACTATCCTTACCATCAGCCCGAGTTATCCAGCTTTTAATTATTATCGCCTATCCGTTGGTATTACTGACTGAATTCATCACTCATGCCGTTTCGAAAAACAAGCCGGAGCAATCGGTCAGCCGCGAAGAAGTCGCCATGCTGGCTTCGCTGGGATTGAACGAAGGGATTTTTAAGGAAACCGAAAGCAAGATCATTATCAACCTGATTCGGTTGCGGGAGATCAAAGTGAAAGACATCATGACTCCGCGAACCGTGATGCTGGCTGCACCAGAAACCACGACTCTGGCTGACTTTTTTGGGCAGGAGAGCTTTTTTCAGTTCTCACGGATTCCGATTTACCAGGAAAGTATTGATAAAATTACCGGCTATGTCCTGAAACAGGATGTGATGGAAAAACTGGCTGCCGGCGCTACCGAAGATTTGCTCGAATCGCATAAAAGAGAAATTGTGGTTTGCTACGAGAATGTTACGGTGCCGGTTCTGTTTGAAAAACTGCTGTTTAAAAAGGAACACATCGCCTTGATCATTAATGAATATGGTGGAACAGAAGGATTGGTGACCATGGAAGATGTGATTGAAACCATTCTCGGACTGGAAATCACCGACGAAAAAGATATCCAAACCGATATGCAACAACTCGCCCGCGACCGCTGGGCTAAACGGACGAAAGATATCAATATCAAATAAAGAAAAGAGTGATGAAACATATCATCCTATTTTTCAAGCATTTAAGACCGCCTGATTCGTAGATTCTACTTTCAGCTACCCTCTTCCCCATTATAGCCGATCTTCAGCTACCTCAAACTGAAGTACCCAAGCATAGCCAGCCGGTGGGTTTTTCCGCAACTTCTCCGGAATTTGGACTAGCATGCCACTTCCTGATTTTTTCCAACTCAAAGATTTCTCATCCCCAAGTAGCCTTACTTTCGCTCCTTTTTTTGGCTGGAAAGTACGCACGTAGATCTCTGCAGGCAACTGCTCTTGTTCTTCATCGGCCAGGTAAATGGCATTAATCGTACTGGAGTCTTTCGCTCTGGTAAAACAAATATTGGCTTCTTTATACGGAGCAATGGCCCGTGTGTTGTATATAGCTTCGCCATTGACCTGGATCCAATCTCCGATTGCTTCCAATAAATGATAAGCCTCATCATGCCAGGTTCCATCCGGTCCAGGAGCAATATTGTAAAGTAAGTTTCCCCCCTTTGCCACAATGTCAACCAACATATGAATTGCTTCTCTCGGACTCATGTATTGCGCATCGGGGACATAAGACCAACCACCACCGGCAATAATACACGACTCCCATGGAAATGGCAAAGCTTCTTCCGGTACTTTATTCTCGGGAGTCAAATAGTTTTGATTTTTCCCTTCCACGGCACGATCAACCACAATTAATCCGGGCTGCTTTTCGCGCGCCTTTGCAACCAGTTCGTCCATTTTAATGTCCTGGTTCACAGCAAATGACTTCAAGAAGCCAGACGAAGTCCCCATTGCTTTGCGAATCAACGCATGTTGCAACTCTTCTTTTGAAGACTTTGCAACCCAACCCCCATCTAACCACAAGATATCAATCTTGCCATAGTCCGTTAGCAACTCCAAAATTTGATTGTGCGTGAAATCAACAAACTTTTGCCATTTTTCAGGATAGGCTTCCGGATCATAGTTCACATTTCGATTAAATGGAGGAAAGTAAGGATCCCAATAATAATCAGAATGCCAGTCAGGTTTTGAGAAGTAGGCTCCTGCCCATAAGCCTTCGCTCCTGAAAGCATCAAAAATTTCTTTGGTTATATTGGCTTTCGAATTTGTATGAAAGGCACACGCTTGGTCAGTTACCTTGTAATCTGTATATTTTGAATCAAACATGCAAAATCCGTCATGGTGTTTTGTGGTAAAAATGACATACTTCATACCAGCTTCACGGGCTGCCTGGGCCCATTTCGCGGGGTCAAAACCGACTGGATTGAAGGTATTTTTCAGGGATTCATATTCCTTCACATACTCGAAGTAGCTGTCAGGGCTATTTCCTTTCTCCCGCTGACACCACCCATAGTCTTCCGGGCAAATTGACCAGGACTCGACAATGCCCCATTGACTGTATGCACCCCAGTGCATCAGAAGACCAAATTTCAAGTCTTGCCATTGATCCAATTTTTCATTGACTAGTGGATCATGTTCCGGATGATATCTTTGTCCTTCATATTCATGAACCATCTGAGCTGAAGCACTCAGGACCAGCACAATTAAACAGAAACTCGCGAGTAGTTTTTTCATGATGCTTTTTTTTAATTGGTTACATATTCTTAAAAAATGATCGAAACCCTGCTGTGTTCATTCGTTTGTTGGGTTATCTGCCAGCTACCAAATGACAAATTTTAAACATTTTCCCTAAAAACTACAACTTTTGAATTCTTTTCTAAAGATGGTGACTTTTGGCGTTTTTCTGCCAATGATACTAAACATTACTTTGCACACCGAATCGACTGACTATTGTTCTGGAAGAATTTAATGAGACCATTTTTGCTATCTGCGTCTTCTTAAAAACCAAACAAACTGCTCACTCAACCTCATGAAGTCGAACACAAGCAATATGCCCAAAAAAGTCTTTTCACGATTCTCGTCTAAAAACCGACATACAGAAAAGGAGGTCCGCAGACCTCCTTCCATTCACTAACAATAACTATATGAAAAAAAAACTAAAATCCACCATCATCATAATCCATTTCGCGCGTGCCATCGCCACCATTTCGTTCCATTTTAAAGTTGTTAATCTTGTAGCTCAAGGTTAAAGTGAGCACCTGCGATTCTCTTTCGCGCTTATATACATCGTAAAAATCAACGCCCGTCGAAGTCCGCTCAAATTTCATGGTTCCAAAAACATCGCGCAAACCTATAGTCGCTGTCAGTTTATCTTCCATCAAATCCTGACGATAAGCCAGGTTGGTGAAAAAGAAACTGGACCGTTCGCCCTGTGCCGAAACCGACGGTCCGCGATAATATCCTGTCAACTGCAAACGCGACGAAGGACCGAACTTCACCGTTGTATTCAGCCGCCCGGTGTAGTTGGTACTTTTCCGGTCGATCGATTCGCCCAAAATCTCGCCTTCAATCCGATACCGGTAAAGCGAAAAACTGGTGTTGAAAATCAGCCAGTCGTCAATATTGATATTTCCCATAATTTCGGAACCCAGCGAATAGTCATTATTCAGGTTCTCGGTGTTGATGTAAAAAATACCGTCATCGCCCAACTCGGTAACCTGAGTAATGAGGTTGTTGGTTACCCTGTAAAATCCTTCGAGCGAGATAAACGATTTTCCCCAATTTTTCATGACACCAACTTCATACGAATCGGTATATTCCGGCTCCAACTCCGGATTACCATAACGAATGGTGTACCGATTGTAGTAATTCGGAAACGGGTCCAGATCGCGGCCACCCGGTCGGTCGATCCGCCGGCTGTAGCTGGTCATCAATTGGGTTTTATTTAGAAACTCGTAGGATAAGTGCAAGGTTGGAAACACATCGAACCGGTTTATTTCGGCCGGTTCATCCGCTTTTTCATGTTCAATGCTCCGATTTACATACTCGCCACGAAGCCCAAGCTGGTACCTGAAACTTCCGAAATTGCTGGCAAACGTACTGTACGCGGAAAAAATGTCGCGTTTGAAATGCTGCGAGCTTGAGAAATCGGGGTTGTCAATGTATTGATTGTTCTCATTGTCCCAGTCATTAAAGGAATAGTTTTCAAACTCCCTGTCAATCCGGCTCTGTAACCCAGCTTCAAAACGCCCTTCCTCACCAACGGGTTTGGTGTAATCCAACTCAAAGCGGTACTCATCTTCGTCTTCTTCCTCAATGGTTCGCACACGAGCCAGGTAGCCACCTGTCCGCTCGTAATTTGAATTAGCAAAAAACTCATCCTCAAACTCATAATCATCACCTACACTATTTGAATAATAAAACAGGGCATCCAGCTTGTGCGTTCCGTCTTCATTGAATTTTTGCTGAAAATTGAGGTTGGTATTCACGTAAGTTCCTTCGCGGTTAGAGTTCTCCACTTCAACCGAATAAACATCGGTACTTGCAGGTTCGGTATATTCGTGCAACATACTCTCTCCGCCGCCTTTCCGGCCGTACTGTCCGTAGGTTCCTGAAAGTGTCAGGGTCGCCAAATCGGTCAAATAAATATCCAGCCCCCCCTTAAAGCGGTGCCCGTTCCGCCCAAAGTCCCGGGTTCCTTCCGAAATCAAATACCTGGTTGTATCCTGCAGGTAGGTTTCCCGGTACAAATTTCCCGACCCGTAATAGGTTTCGTCATTAAAATCAGCGCCAAAAAACAGGTTCGTCTTTTTTGTTTTATAGTTCAGGGTCAGGTCTGTCCGGTACTTGTCGCGCGTGCCAACCATCGCGTTAATAATGCCGTTGAATCCGGATAACACGTTCTTTTTCAAGACCACATTTATAATTCCGGCCATCCCGTCCGGGTCGTATTTGGCTGACGGGTTGGTAATAATCTCGATATTTTCAATCACGGCTGCCGGTAATTGACGTAAGGCATCGCTTCCCTCAATGACGCTGGGCTTCCCGTCAATCAATACCGTAAAACTTCCTGATCCACGCAAACTCACGTTCCCCTCAATATCAACTTCAATTGAGGGTGTATTCTCCAACACATCGACAGCCGTCCCACCTGCCGCATTAATATCCTGGCTGACGTTCACAATTTTTTTGTCTATTTTATATTCGATCCGTGACCGGTCGGCAACCACATTGACCGCACCGATTTCCTGCGTGGATGGTTCCAATGCGATGATTCCCAGATCAATCTGACGATTATTTGAATTGATTCGGATGTTGTTGATTCTTGTCTTATTAAATCCAATAAAGTTTGCTTCAGCATAATAAGTTCCAAAGTCGATTTGTTTGATCACAAATTCACCTTTACTATCGGTTATTCCACCCGAAACCAGCGATGAGTCGTCGGGATTATAAATGGAAATGTTAGCATATTCCATGCTTTGTTTGGTGTCAGCATCAATGATCTGGCCTCGTACAATTGCCTTTGCCTCAGGAGTATTTTCAATTTCTCCGGGAGGCTGGGCCACAGCCGAGATATTCAATATTAAAAAGAGTAAAAGAAGGGCCTTGCCAAAATTCATATTCTCGTATTTATTGGGTTCATGTTCTACGACAGAAAATAGGAAGGATGGTTTAAAGACTCGCAGGTATTTTATTGTTAACATTTGTAAACGGAAAATTGAAGCAATTGGCTGGTTTGAGATCATCAGCAACGTCTCATTTTATTTTCAATCCGGAGCTTCTTTTCGTTATCTTTGTCTTCGACAACTAAATTTTTATCAACTATTTTCTATTAAATCATTAACCATGACAAATTTTAACATGAAAGCAAAAAGTATCTTGATTGCTTTAATTCTCGTGATGTTCTCGGCATCAGTATTTGCCGGGAATAAGGCACCAAAAAAAGAAAAGGAAATTGGTATTCAACTCTGGTCGGTCCGCGACGATATGAGTAAAGATGCCGAAGGGACCATCGCTAAGCTGGGCGAAATTGGCTATGCTTATGTGGAGGCCGCCGGATACAACGATGGCAAATTTTACGGTATGGAACCCGCCGAGTTCAAAGCTTTGCTCGCCAAGCACGGCATGACCATGAAAGGTTCGCACACCGGGATGAACCTGCCGAAAGAAGGCGAATGGGATCAGGCGATGGACTGGTGGAAAACCTGCATTGAAGCGCACAAAACTGCAGGCGCCAAGTGGATCGTAAAACCCTCGATGGGACGTGAGTCATACGAGGATCTGGCCGTATTGAAACAATATTGCGACTACTACAACACCGTTGGCGAAATGTGTAACAAAGCCGGCATTCGTTTCGGGTACCACAACCACGCCCAGGAGTTTACTACGGAATTGGAAGGAAACATCTTCTACGACTACTTGCTGCAGAATACCGATCCTGACAAAGTCATGTTTCAATTAGACTTGTACTGGATTGCCGAAGGAGGTAAAAATGCCCTTGACTATTTCAAAAAATATCCCGGACGTTTTGAATTGTACCATGTAAAAGACGTGGAAGAGCTGGGCGCCAGTGGCAAGATGGATTTTGAACCCGCCTTTAAGATGGCGAAAAAAGCCGGCATGAAAGACTATATTGTTGAAGTGGAACGATACAACTTTGAGCCGCTGGTAAGTGTAGAAAAAAGCTTTGAATTTTTAAATGAAGCCAAATACACCAAGTAATTGAAATAAAGTTGATTGCTATTGAAGCTCCCTGAACGCCATTCAGGGAGCTTTTTTATGAAGTTTAATCGCCGGGAATGCGCAATTCAAAGGAGCATATTCGTGCATCCGTGGCTATCCTTCCTTCGCCCCAAATTTTGGATCAATCTTCAGAAAATTGATGATAATAAAACCCGGAATGGTACAAATCATCACCCAAACAAAAAAGTATTGGTAGCCGATCTGCTCCTGGACCCAACCACTGATCATGCCGGGCAGCATCATCCCCAGGGCCATAAAGCCAGTACACAATGCGTAATGAGCCGTTTTGTGTTTTCCTTCCGAAAGGTAGATCATAAAAAGCATGTAGGCGGTAAATCCAAACCCGTAACCAAACTGTTCCACCACGACCGCAGCGGTAACAATTCCCAAATTCTGCGTCTGTACAAAAGCCAGAAACACATATACCAGGTTGGGTAGGTTCATGGCCAACACCATCGGCCACAACCAGGTTTTAATGCCATGGCGCGAAACCGCAATTCCACCTAAAATACCACCAAGGGTAAGCGCAACAATTCCGGCCGTACCGTATACAAAACCGATGTTGCTGGTTGTTAACGCCAGTCCTCCGTCTGAAATCTCATCCAACAAAAACGGTGAGGCCAATTTAACCAGCTGAGCTTCACCCAAACGAAAAACCAGTATAAACACCAAGGCCACGCCAATGCCTTCCTTTTTAAAAAACGATGTGAACGTCTCCCAAAACTTGGCCAGTGCTTCTTCCACCGTCTGATGCTCGTGCTTCACGTCGCTCGTTGGGTAGGGCAAAATCAACAGGTGCCACAAACTAAAGGCAGCAAAAAGAGCCGCAAAAATGAAAAACGTAATGCTCCAGGCCCAGGAGGTACTTTCAGCAATGGTTTCCATGTGCCCTGCCAGAATCACCAGCGGCCCCTGTCCCGCCAGCATGGCAAAGCGGTAAAAAGTATTTCGGATCCCCACAAAAAATGCCTGATCGTGCTTGGTGAGTCCTAGCATATAAAACCCATCCGCGGCAATATCGTGTGTAGCCGAGCTGAAGGCCATCAACCAAAGGAAAGCCAGGCTAGATTGAAAGAAATTGCTCATCGGCAAGGTGAACGCAACACAAGCCAGCGACACACCCACAAGCAATTGCATGCTGATAATCCAAAATCGCTTGGTGCGCAGGTTATCTACAATGGGGCTCCAAATGGGTTTGATAACCCAGGGCAGATATAGCCAACTGGTGTACAGCGCAATGTCAGTATTCGAGATATCTAGCCGTTTGTACATGATCACTGAAACGGTCATCACCAAAACATAAGGCAGGCCTTCGGCAAAGTACAGTGAGGGGATCCAGGCCCAGGCATTGCGGGTTGTTGCTTTTTTCATTCGTTTAATCTAGTATATTTTCTTCAACTCGGCACCCTTAAAATAGTGTTTTAGAATGGATTGATAGTCGTATCCTTTTTCGCCCATTACGGCGGCGCCAATCTGGCAAAGGCCAACACCGTGTCCCCAGCCGGCACCAGACAGTTCAATTTGCTGCGGAATTCCTCCCTGCACGTCATGGTAATCAACGACAAAAGCAGAACTGTACAAATGCGACTCAGACAAAGCGCGGCGGATTTCCAATTCCTTGCCGATAATCATCGTCCTTTTAACCCCAACAATTCTCAGTTTGATCAGGCGTGAGGAATGCCCGCGCTCAACCGGCTCCAGGCGAATAACTTGCCCAAAGTCGATGCCTGTTTTCTTGAGCAGCAAGGAGGAAAGTTGCTCCTGTGTGTAGCTCATCCTCCAACGATAAAAATCGGTGGTTGCCTGATCAAAATCTGGCAGAACCTGCGACAGAATCTGTTTGTCGTTGGTGTTACAAAATGCATCCGGACTACTTCGAATCCATTCTTCCGCTTCTCCTTCGCGCCTCAGGTCAATGCCTGTGGCTTCGCTGTATTCCGAGTCAAACACTTTACTGAGGTAGCTGTGAGCAACCGGCTGCCACACGTTTTCAAAATTCTCAGACATGCCTCCGCAGCATTTCGAAAAACGGGCATCACAAATTTCATCGCCAAGTATCAAAAACTCGCCAAAGGTATCGTCAACTGAACGGCTGGCTTTCTCATTGACAATCTTTGTTATCCCCTGATAGCGCTGGCAATGATCGTCGGAACATACATCAAAATGGCGGTGGTCCTCACGATCGTACCAGCGGATCATTTCTCCTTCTGTCTCTTGAATTGACTGATTGCTGACTGAACCGGATTTCAATTGTTCGCTCTTATTGATTTGTGCCAGTAGCCAACTTCGAGAGATCACAGCGTGGGCTTTTAGCAAATCGGATGAACTGGTGGCACTCATTTCGGATGAAATAACCGAACGTAAATATTCTTCAAGCAGTACCAGGTTGATGGCGCGCACTTTTCCGCCTTCGACAATCAGTTTTAAATCGCCCCGAAACCGTTGGTTCTCTTTTTGTTCCCAATGGAAATCGATGCCAATGGTCACCCCTTCGAGCAAAAAAGAATCCTCGACCGAACTCGCCTGAAAAATAAACTCCTTGCCTTTCATTTGCTGACCAGAGTCGGAAATGATCACAATCTCCTCTCCAGAGAGCTCCGCCCGAAAACGCAAACCGTTCATTTCTTCTCTGGAGTCGTAATGGCCATCCAGCTCAAAAGTGATCACTTTTTCGGCTAAAATGCCGACCTGAATTTCAGGTTGTCTGTTCATAGCTTCAATTTTACTCGATATTTCAGTTCTTCAAATGCGTGATCATCGATGGATACTTGCCCGTAAATATCGGTTAAATCATCCTGTGTCAGCTTGTCAAAATCTTCTCTCCGCGGAAGAATAACCAGTCCCGCCATCTCGACCGAGGCAGGACTGATCAAAATTTGTTCAGTTCCTTCGGCATAAAACTGTTGCGGCCGTTGCCGTTGCCGTGGGAAAAGCACCACCGTCCACTGTCCGTTTTCGTAGCGCGACAAAATATTCATCATGGGTTCGCTTTCGTCCGAACGCCGGATCATCAAACCCAGGACTACTTCAAAAGAATGAATTAATTCCTTTTTAGAAGTGGACCTCAGGCAGATGAGATTACGCAGGTACTTTTTCCCAAGGGCCGTGATGCTTGTTTGTTCATTCTGAAAGAGTGGCTCGCCCCATTTTTCAAGGACTTGGTTAGTCTCCATATCAAGTGGCATGTGGTTTTTACTTCCTGCCTGAAAATGGAAATGGTCGGGAGCCGATGCACCACATTTTGGGCCGTTATAAAAGATAGTGAATTCGGGCAACGCTTTACTCAGAGTCAACAGATCCGTTAGATAAGGTGCAATTTTCTGCGGAAGATGCTCATTTAATGAAATGGTGAGGTGTCCTGTGAAAATAGGAAACGGATTGATCAGGACGGTGTAATCCTTGCCAAAAGAAACTCCGTGCTGTTCAACAGGCCGATTGGTCTGGCATAAAAAACAGGCGCGTCGCGCAATGGACTTGGCATCGGTCTTGGCAGCCGACGAACGGATCCGCTCGGGGTTGTACTGGGCAAGTATTTTGAATCCATCGAAATCAAATGCTTTCGACTCCACTTTTTCCAACCCAAAATAATTGATCCTGGCAAGCTCCCACTCCCGCTTTTGTTGCTGAATCAAGTCTTTTACCGATATTTCAAACGTGCTCTTAATCATTTTTCAACCATTCTGGTTCTATCACATACACCTGATCACCCTCTTAGGTTTTTTCTTATCCTCGCTTTCAGCTCAAAAGTTCGCAGGCTGTCTTTGTACGCGTTATGCGCATTTTGTCTGATAATATCCAACGAGGCATCCGAGTTGTCTTCCCAGCGCCGGCAACGGTAAATGGCATGATAAATACGCCCAATTTTCCAGGTACGCGAAATGGCTAAGCCAACCGCATAATCTTCGCCATAGCTGGTATTGGGAATCCGGATTTTGCGAAGGATCGGAGTATAAAAGGCTCGCGGTGCACCCAGCCCGTTAATGCGAAGCGCATTGTTTGGACCATTCTCCGGTGTCCATTCCCGGTGGTCAATCAAGCCGGGTGGAATTTGGTCGAGATTGAAGTCGCACATTTGGTACGAACCGATCACCATGGCACATTGCTCTTCGTGAAATTTGTTGACGATTTGTTGTAACGTTGAGTCATCAAAATACAAATCATCACTATCGAGCTGAACCGCAAATCGCCCGCACTTTTCATGGAATACCGCTTCGTTCCAGCATCCGCCAATACCCAGATCGGTGGCATCCGGAATCAGATGAATCAATCGTTCATCTGAATAACTACGCAGCAATTCAGTCGTTCCGTCGGTTGAAAAATTATCTACTACAATCAGGTTGAAGGGAAAATCTGTTTTTTGCGAAAGAACTGAATCCACTGCATCCTTGATCGTTTGAATCCGATTGCGAACGGGAATCACTACCGAAGCTTCCACCGGAAAATCGTCCGAAAACTCAACGGTTTCAAAATTCGGCTCAAGAAAACCACCAATTTTCCGAAGGTGATCAGTGCAAGCCTGCTCCATTTCGATTTGCTTTTCTCGGGCAGTTCCACGCACATAGTCAAACTGCTTTTCGCCC
>TARA_R110002050_G_scaffold23731_15_pt1 | contig 27043 bp, 18 predicted proteins | sample TARA_R110002050 | Tara Oceans TARA_R110002050 (sample SAMEA4396988) | marine metagenome | biome: Polar Biome; feature: [DCM] deep chlorophyll maximum layer (ENVO:01000326); material: water (ENVO:00002006), including particulate matter (ENVO:01000060) such as... | depth 25 m
GTTATAAATAAATACATAAATAATATCCAATTAATTACTTACGCATATATAAACTCCAGCAGTGTTAGATAAATGGTACAATTTGGGCTAAAATCGAAGCTATTGACGTAAGCTCTCATTTAAAAACGAACCGTTCAAAATATTTGTGAATAAGGATTAGCTGTTCTGAAAGGAGGCTCAGGTTTTATTTAAGTAGTTTAAGCTTAGATTAGAAATTGGTGTGGATAAACCAAAGAATCTCTTCCATTTGATTTTGCACTTCTCTAGTTGGAATAACGTAGTTGTTATTCATAAAGCTGAAAAGAAGTTTTCTTCCGCTTTCTGTAATCACAAAACCACTCAAGCAATGGTTATTACTTAAAGTCCCTGTTTTAGCAAACACATATGCAGGACCGCCATCACGTGCTGCATACAATCTACGGATGGTTCCTTGCTTTCCACCTTGTGGTAACGAATCGAATAGTAACTCATCGTTATTCACTTTCTCATCAATCTTTTTTAGAAGTCCAACTACGCTACGTGGAGTGAATAGATTATAGCGTGAAAGCCCAGAACCATCTCTCCAGTTCGGAGAATCTGGTAGATCAGACATGTAATTCTCAATTACGTGATTGATGCCTTTTCTCACATTCAGATCACCACCAAGTGTTCCAGAAATCATCATCATAATTTGCTCTGCAACGTGATTGTCGCTTGGTAGCAACATTCTTTTATACAAACTATCTGATTCCATTCCGTAAAGCGTTTCAAACTCTTCTGGCATTTTGAATTCACTCAGGTATTCTACTTTCTTGTTTAGCGTATCAGCCAAAAGTTCTACAACAAGCTCTGGAGTATAATGGAAAGGTTTATCTACTTCATATCGTGAAGTATCACTTTTAAACGAATAGTTGTAAGTATTGCCAACTCTATCTCGAGAAAGAGATAGTCGTCCATCTTCATTCAACCCTTCATTTTTCACATAATCACTGAAAAACTTTGGGCTTACTAAATACTCGCCATTTTCTTCAGCAATACGATCTTGCTCAATATGCTCTAAGGTGAATCGAGCTACATTCCCATAAATCGGAAGTGGACTTTTTTCTGCTGAATAATAAGAATCGTAATCGCCCCAAGACCAGCCGGGTCCTAAAGGTTCATCAGCAAAGTTACTATCCGAAAAGTAAATATTACCTTCAAATTCATTCAATAAATCGAAAACATCTGAAGTGCCGAAGTCGGGATGAAGAAAAGAAGGATCTCCTGTTCCCCAAAAAATAAGCGAATCGCCTTTAATAATATAATAAAGTGCAGGAATGCGATCGCCCAGCATATTCAAGCCAGCGTAATAGGTAAACAACTTAGTGTTCGATGCAGGCGTCATATATTTATCTTCATTCACGCCATACAGAATTGAATCCACTTCTGAATCGTACAAAGCAAAACCGGTTATGGTTTTAGAAAAGATGGGTGAAGTTTCGAATTTACTTGCAAGCTCTTGAACTGCTGAGCTAGAAGCTTTCGGAGTTTCTACAACTTCTTTTTGAGCAACCTGCGTTGTTTTACAGCTTACCAAAATTAATAAGGATCCAATGATATATTTCTTCATTCTTATCTAACCTAACTTATGCTTTGAACTATTTAATTCGTCACGATAAAAGATATCGCTGTTAATTTCCATATGTGATTATTTATTTACTCATTTTTTACCCATTTCTTCTGATTCGCTTATAATCTTTTTACAGCTACAATTTTGAAATGCTCTTCTAAGTAGAGACTTTCTATCATCTTAAAATTTAAATGGATTCAACAATGAATATATCCGTCAAAATTTTGAGTTTGTTCTGTTTAGTGAGCCTCCTTTCGGTTTCAATTAATGTACAAGCTCAAAATAATACTGACTATCGCTCTTATTCAGAGATTACAGCTAAGATGAAAGCTTTGAATAACGCGCATAAAAATATTACTGAGCTCAAATCAGTAGCTAAAACAAAAGGTGGGAAAGATGTTTGGGTGCTCACCATTGGTTCAGGTGATGTCCAAAATCATCCAGCAATTGCAGTTCTAGGAGGCGCAAAAGCTTCTCATATTGTAGGAAGTGAGCTAACGTTAAGGTTCGCAGAGCAACTTCTATCAAAAGCGAATACTGAAGAGACTAAAGCTCTTTTAGCTTCAACCACTTTTTATGTATTTCCTCAAATCAATCCAGATGCCTCTACTCAATATTTTGCTTCTATAAAGTATGAGCGTGACGGTAACATGATTTCTACGGATGCCGATAGAGATGGCTTTTTTGACGAAGATGGTTTCGATGACTTGAATGGCGACAAACTCATTACCATGATGCGAGTTGAAGACCAAACTGGAAACTTTACGGCCCACAAAGACGACGCCAGAGTTATGGCAAAAGCGGATATTAGTAATGGCGAAAAAGGCCGTTACAAAATTTTTACTGAAGGCTTAGATAACGATAAAGACGGCAAGTTCAACGAAGATGGTGAGGGTGGCGTTAATATTAATCAAAACTTCTCGTACGATTTCCCATACTTCAAGTCTGGTTCTAGCGAAAACCCTGTTTCTGAAAATGAGACACGTGGCGTTCTCGACTTTCTGTTTGAAGAAGCACGTAATACCTTTGCTGTAATTTCTTTTGGTCCAGAGAACAACCTATCTAGTCCACTTAAATTCAATCGTGGTGCGGCTTCTAAGAGAGTTGTTTCAGGTTGGCTTTCGGATGATATCGACGTAAACACTATGGTTTCTGAACTTTATAATAAGAAAACAAATTTAGGAAAAGCTCCTTCAGGTGATCCTCAACAAGGTGATCTTTTTCAATGGGCTTACTTCCATTATGGCCGCTATAGTTTTAGTACTCCTGCTTGGTGGACACCAGAAGTTAAAGGCGAAGATGGAAAAACTAAAAAATTCGATAATGATGAGGCTCAGTATTTAGCTTGGGCAGAAAAGGAAGGACATGATGTGTTTGTGGATTGGACCGAGGTTAAGCACCCCGATTTCCCAAACCAAAAAGTAGAAGTTGGTGGTTTAAAACCATTCACCATGCATACACCTCCTTCAGAAATTCTTGATTCATTAGCGCAAAGCCACTCCGACTTCATACTTGAACTTGCTTCGATGAAGCCGAGTGTTAAGCTTGTGAATTTCAAATCTGAAAAGGCTGGGAAAAACCTAACTCGCATTACTGTTGATGTTTATAATGATGGAAGCATACCTACCGCTTCTGACCTTGGAGTTAGAAACAATTGGGTTCGCAAAGTAATCACTCAGTTACAGCTAGATAAAGGAATGAATCTATTAAGTGGCGAGATTCAAAATTTTGAACGCTCAATCCCTGGTGATGGATATGTAACTAAAACTTGGCTTGTTCAAGGCTCTGGAAAAATAACGGTAAAATCAGGTTCACCAATGACCGGATTTGTAACCAAAGAACAAACCATTAAGTAATCGAATTATGAAAACTATTAAACATATCCTAATTACGGCTTTTATTTTTGGTTTGATGACGACTTCAAATCTAGTAAAAGCACAGCTAACTGAGGGCGTTTTTCCTGCAGCTGGAACTCCTGCAAACCCTAAAGTAGAAGCTACTTGGAATCATTATTACAACTATGATGGGATTAGCGAACTTACTGAGCGCATAGCAAAAGCACACCCCAATCTTGCCAAGAGAACTTCCATCGGAAAATCTTACGAAGGTAAAGACATTTGGATGCTGACGGTTTCTAATTTCAAGAATGGTGATCCAGCTCGTAAGCCTGCAATTTATATTGATGGAAATATTCATTCCAATGAGATTCAGGGAACCGAAATGGCAATGTATACCGCTTGGTATTTGACAGAATCTTTTGGTGATGTAAAGTTCATTACAGAACTACTGAATGACAAAACACTCTACATTGTGCCTACTATTAATCCGGATGCGCGTGAGCATTTTATGACTGAGCCAAATAACGCCAGTTCTCCACGTTCAGGGTTAAAACCCATTGATGATGACGGCGATGGCCTCGTTGACGAAGATCAGCCTGACGATCTTGATGGCGACGGAAGTATCACACAAATGCGTCGTAAAAATCCTCGAGGCAACTATCGAGTTCATCCAACTTATCCAAATATGATGGTTCGCGTACCAGATGGTGAGTTTGGAGATTACGAGCTACTTGGTTCTGAAGGAATCGACAACGACAATGATGGTCGCATAAACGAAGATCGCGTTGGAAACTATGATCCGAATCGTGATTGGGGTTGGAATTGGCAACCAAATCACATTCAACGTGGAGCGCATAAATATCCATTTTCATTGCCAGAATCTCGTGCAGTATTAGATTTTGTTATGAGCCGACCAAATATCGCTGCTGCTCAAAGCTATCATAACTCGGGCGGAATGATTCTTCGTGGACCAGGTGTAGAGGAAGACAAAGCAACGTACACGCGAGAAGATTCCCGAGTTTACGATGCGATTGGTGAAGTTGGAGAGCGACTGCTCCCAGGTTACCGATATATGATCGTTTATGCTGATTTGTATGATGTATTTGGCGGCGAACTAGATTGGTTCTACGGAGTACGTGGCGTATTCACTTACTCAAACGAGTTATGGACCAGTTATGAAATGTTCCAGAGTAAAGAACGCAATGCCACAGATTCATATGAATTCAATAAACGCCTTCTATTTGGTGATGCCATGGTAGAATGGAAATCATACAACCATCCACAATACGGCGAAATCGAAATTGGTGGATTTGAAAAGAACTTTGGGCGAGCTCATCCTGGATTTTTGTTAGAACAAGGTGCACATCGTAATATGGCATTTACCATCTACCATTTATACCAAACTCCTAAACTCACTATTGACGAGGTTTCCGAACGAAATTTAGGTGGAGGATTACGTGAAGTTACAGCTGTTATCACCAACGAGCGCTTAATGCCAACACACGCAAGTATTGATGTGAAAAATCGCATTATGCCTCCAGATATCATTAGCCTAGAAGGCGCTACGGTAGAAGCGGGTATGATTGTTACAAATCGTGATTTAAACCAGACTACAGAACAAAAGAACCGTCCTGCACGTCTTGAAGTTGATAACATCCCAGGAATGAGTTCTGTAACTGTTCGATGGATTATCAGCGGTGGAAATAACTACACGGTAAAAGTAGACAGCCAAAAAGGTGGTTTAGTTTCTAAGAAGAAATAAATCCTTCATATTTCAAGCATAAAAAAAAGCTTTCGGTTATTAATCGAAAGCTTTTTTTTTAATGAAACAGAGTTTCTAGCATCAAATATCTAGCTTAACTTTTCTAAGCAAACGGCTATTCTTTCCAATACCTCTTCCTTCCCTAGCATTTCTAGCGAAGCAAATAAATCAGGTCCGAAACCTTGTCCTGTTGTGGCAATACGAAGTGGCATCATCAGCTTACCAAAACCAACTTCATTTTCGGCAACGGTTTCTTCTAGTTTAGTTTTAAGCGTTGCTGCTACAAACTCATCTGCGCTTAATGACTCAATTTTTGCTCTGTAGGCAGTTACTAAAGGCGCACTGTCATCTTTCCACTTCTTAAGCGCATTTGCATCGTACTCTTTAGGAGCTTCAAAAAAGAAAGCGCCCATGCTTACAAATTCATCCACTTTAGAAACACGTTCGTGAATGAGTTCGATAACTTGAGTTAAATACTCGTCGCTTTTAGTATCGTAATTTGCAGCTTCAGCAGAGGCTTTCACTCTTGGCAATAAATCAGCAACTGCCGTTGCACGTATGTAGTGTTCGTTGTACCACATCAACTTCTTGAAGTTGAACACTGCTCCGCCTTTACTCACTCGATCGAGCGTAAACAGTTTACACATTTCTTCTACACTATGGATTTCAGAATCGTCGCCAGGACTCCAACCCATATACGCCAAGAAATTCACCAAAGCTTCCGGCTCATAATTTCCAGCAATGTAATCTTTTGTATTTACAGGGATGCCTTCGGTCTCAGCTTTACGCTTAGAAAGTTTCCCACCCGTTGGCGACATAATAAGCGGTAAATGTGCCATTGTTGGTGCTTCCCAGCCAAATGCTTTATACAACAACAAATGCTTTGGGGTTGAACTTAACCACTCCTCACCGCGAATTACGTGAGTAATTTCCATCGTGTGGTCATCAACTACGTTTGCGAGGTGATAGGTTGGCATTCCGTCAGACTTCATCAACACTTGGTCATCAAGCCCTGCGGTTTCAAACGAAACAATCCCGCGCACTAAATCTTCGAACTTCACTGTTTCTCTGCGAGGCACTTTCAAACGAATAACATAATCATCGCCAGCTTCAAGTCTGCGCTCAGTCTCTTCTTGAGGAAGGGTGAGGCTATTTTTCATCGATTGGCGTGTAATAGAATCGTAGCTTGGAGAAGGGTTCCCAGAAGCCTTTAAACGCTCACGCATTTCGTCAATTTCTTCAGGAGTATCAAAAGCGTAATACGCATTTCCACTTTCAATCAACTGCTGTGCGTAACCTAAGTACATTTCTTTACGCTCACTTTGACGGTACGGACCAAACTTACCTGGGTTTTTTGGACCTTCGTCAATGGTCATTCCTGCCCACTCTAAAGAATCTATAATATCCTGCTCTGCATCTTCTACATACCTGTTTTGGTCGGTATCTTCAATACGAAGAACAAAAGTTCCACCATGATGGCGGGCGAATAAATAATTATAAAGGGCAGTACGGAGACCGCCGATGTGTAAAAATCCAGTTGGGGATGGAGCAAAACGTACGCGAACGCTCATGTATATTACTTTTTGTGATTGTAAATTTAAGAATGGTAAGATAAGAAATTTTAAAGGGCGAATTTTGGATTATGAATTTTCTTATGTTCTTATTTTCAAATCGCACTTATAATTCTTCCACTTCATTTACCTCAACCTGATATAGTGAAATTAGCGCTCTTAACACCTCAATTTGCCCCTAATCTTTACGACCTTGCTTCTATGCTTAAAGCAGACCGTGTTATTCTGCAAGATGTAGAGAAATGGTCGCGAAAAGGACGTACGCATCGCGCTGAAATATGTGCCGATGGTGATACTCAATGGCTAAATTTGCCCATCTTAAGTGAGGATAGGAAAAAGGCGATTAAAGATGTGCGTTTAGATCATTCACAACGTTGGTTTGATCCATTTTGGAATGCTATAGCGCATAATTATAAGAATGCCACTTACTTCGATTATTTTGAAGATGAAATTCGCCACGACATCCAAATGGTTAACGAATTTGAGAAATTGCTAGATTTCAATATTTACTTTTTTGAGAGAATACTACGTTATCTAGAATTAGAGATATCTTTTGAGCTAGCGAGTAATGTTAAGGGGTATAGTACTTTTCCTGATGAGTGTGCGGAAAATTTAGGATACGAAAAACTTTATTTGGAACATCAATCCAAAAACTATCAACGGCAGAGCAGAAAAGCAGAGTCAGCCTTGATTACACATCCAATCTACAAACAAGCTTATTCTGGTTTTCAACCAAATTGCTCGGTGTTAGACTTATTATTAAACGAAGGGGTTGAAAGCTTCATACTTATCAACCCTTTACGTTAAGTCGTTTCTAATTATTCTATTATCCTAGCTTAGCCCATTCAGGAAGTACGCCAAGCTCGATTCCGAATACCCAACTTATGAGCGTGTAAGACGCTGCTGTTAGTATTACAATAAACACCAGATTGAGCCACAACCCTGCTTTAGACATTTCTGGAATGGTAATTTTACCACTTCCATAAACGATAGCATTTGGAGGCGTTGCAACAGGAAGCATAAACGCACAACTTGCACCTAGCACTGTTGGAATTGCAAATAATAAAGGATTCTCACCTAAGCCGATTGCTACAGATGCCAGTATTGGCAAAAATGCTGCAGTTGAAGCAGTGTTACTTGTCATTTCCGTTAAGAAAACGATAAGGGCTATAACAATTAAAATGAGTAATAGAATTGGCCATGTATTTAAACTTCCAATTCCCGAACCAATCCATGTGGCTAGTCCTGTTTTACTAATTGCTGAGGCCATACTTAAACCACCACCAAAGAGAATAAGAACTCCCCATGGTAATTTCTTTGTATCTGACCACTTCAAGAGAAATGTATTTTCTTCTTTATTAGCAGGAATCATGAAGAAAATAACAGCGGCTCCGATTGCAATACCAGCATCAGAAAGTCCAGGGAGGAAATCGGCCAGTAAAGGTCTAAAAATCCACATTAAGGCTGCTGATACGAATACAAAAGCTACTTTCTTTTCTTGAGAGGTAATACTACCAAGTTCTTTAAGCTGATTGCGAATTAAATCTTCACCGCCTGGTAAAACTTTAAGTTTTACAGGGTATACAATTTTAGTGAGTACCAAATACATTACAGGAAGTGATATAAGCATTATAGGAACGCCAACCATCATCCAATCAAAAAAGCCAATTTCGATGCCATAATTTTCAAGTACAAAGCCAGCGAGTAACGCGTTTGGAGGTGTTCCAATTAAGGTTCCCATCCCACCGATATTACAAGCATAAGCGATACTTAGAATAAGTGCAATTTCGAAATTAATCTTACTACTACCTTCTTCTCTATCAATAAGATCTAGAATAGACATTGCTATAGGCAACATCATTATTGCAGTAGCGGTGTTGCTTACCCACATACTTAAAAACGCAGCAGCAATTATAAAACCAATAATTATTGAGGACGGTTTTATACCTACAAAATTTACAATAGTTATTGCAATACGCCGATGGAGGTTCCACTTTTCCATTGCTAAGGCGATAATAAAACCACCCATAAATAAAAAGATAAGAGGGTTAGCGTATGGAGATGTTGAATCTCCAATGCTAAAAATCCCTAAAACCGGAAATAATACAATAGGAACCAGCGCTGTTGCTGAAATGGGAATGGCTTCAGTAATCCACCAGATTCCCATTAAAATTGTTACAGCAGCTGTTTTCCATGCGGCATCTGTCAAGCCCTCAGGAGCTGGAATGATTAATAACGTTATGAATACAATCAACCCAGCAAAAAAACCTGAGCGCTTACCAAAAGCTAGCATAGATCCCATAGAAATATATTAATTACTTGTCAGCTGGATAGTTTTCCTTTTCCAACCAATATTCTAAATAAGGTACATTATAGATACTTGTCCAACCAAATACTCGCAGTCCATTTGTAATTTGCCAAATCGGCGGGCGACGTGCACCTGGATCTTTTGGAAAATGACTAGACTCTTCTAAAGCATCTGCAAGTATTCTTTGATTCTCATATGACTCGAAATCTTGAGCAAGTTCATCAGTTTTTAAATACTGAGCACGTTTTACGGCTTCGTCTAAAAAGCTTTTCTCTCCTGAATACTCGTAACCAAGAACTAAGCTACTAATAGATGATAAGTAAGATTCCATGTCATGATTTAGAGGTGGAACGTCTCTTAATCTGCGAGCATGATCAATCATAGCTGTTTTAGCTCTATCATCTTCAGTTAACTGATAATACTTACGTAAACCATTGGTTATATACACCTGAGAATATCCATAACGATTGATTGCAATTTCACCACCTTGATCTGGGTGATTTTGAAGTTCAAGCATAATGTCTACACGTTCTTTTAGCTCATCGCCATATTTCGCCATTTTAGTAGCGTCATAGATTTCAGATAAGTTCCAAACAGATAGATATAAACGTCGACCGCGTAAACCGTGATCTCCGAATATTCTGCGTACATAATAATCACCTGTTTCCATAGCTACTTCTAGACCACGATGGTTAGCATCTAAATAATAAGAAGTAATCCAGCCAGGAACCCAAACGTGAGCACTTAACAAAGAAGTGTAATGTTGAGCAGCATGGCGACGTCCCATTCCTACATATGGAGAGCCTTTTGGCATATCTTCATTTTGGAATGCGTGAATTGATTCGTTAGTGCCACCAATGTAAACAGGAGTTTTTGGCCAATGGATATTATCTACATCCATAGTATGCATACTAGCTGCTTGTGCCGTTTTGAAATACATTGGGTTACCAGTTCTTATAAACTGTAACCACCACATGTAATCGTTACCAGGCTCATTGTTTGTCCATTGCGACCAATCGTAACCGTAGTAGTATGTTAAATTATCACCGTAATTTAACATGCCATACCAAGGCTCCCACTTTTGGTTGAACTTCATCCAGTTCATTTTATAATCTAAGCCACGCTCGTAGGTAGCATATTTATCTAAACTTTCTGTCATTTTACCGAATGCTTCACTTTCAGCATACCATTCTGGTGAAGCATGAGTTACTGGAGAATCCATAAAGCTTTTAGCAATTTTCTCAACTTGCTCATTTGTACTTTTCTTATGGAAATTGAACACCATTTCGGTAGTCTTTGCTAAGCCTTGAGCAAAGTTTCCAATCATTCCGCTATCATTTTTATTGTCTTTTTTAGCGAAACTCATTGGCTCTACAGATGGGGTCCAAATATAGGCAACTAGCTTGTCCTGGCCCTTTTCTACTTTTATTTCTTTTGGATATTCTTCAAAGAAACTTTTAAAACCCACTGTAACGCCCCATTTGTTGTCAGATACATCTAACCAACCTGGTGCACGTTCAGCATCAACATTTTTATTACCATTCATAGTAACAGTTGACTTAAAAACACCTTCCAATCTTTCATCTGGTGAGGAATTTTGTAATGGCGGAATTTGAGATTCATTCGGCCCAACCTGTAAAACTGAAGCATTACCAGTTAATGGAGATTGAACAATAGTACTTCCATCTTCACTCCACCATTTGCCTTTATAATATGCAGTAGTAACTGTTTTATCTTTAGCCATATTATACTTTAAAGAAAGTCCTGTAGCTGCGATTCTGTCGTTTGGTTGCATAAAGCCAGGATCTTTAGCGTATATGCTTTCATCCATAGTTTCGCCATTCTCAGTAGCAATAACTTCATATTCACCAGGAAGCACTTTATGCTTATCAGGAATACCAGTATAAACAAAAGAATGCTGAACCTTTACATAGCTTTTACCGGCATAGGCATGAATTCTTGTAACAAATGGAGCGATATTATTATCGTCACGCCCGTAATGGTAATCACCTTCAACTCTAATAATAGCATATAATGGACCAGTACCTAGTTCTTTTACTGTTCTAGTTACTACTGCTTTTGAGCGATCTAAGCCTGCGTCATCTAATAGATCTAAGAATGAACTTCTACCAGCTTCCCCAACAGCAATAATATCTTCATCACCAAAACCATCGCCATTCAAGTCCAGTTCTACTTTATCCATAAAACCACTACCAGCAGGAGCGTTACCAAAGCCACCACCCTCGCCTTTTTCTACTGTAAACCTAAGCGGGCCTGTATTTACAATAACTTCACCAGTCGGCCTTTGGTTATTACGAACTGTAAGAGTTTGTTCGTAGTTGCGGGCATTAATTACCGACTTACCATACTCTACTTCATAATTGCTTTCTTCTTCAGTAAAGAAAAATACCCAAATCCACTTGATGCTATTATCCGCAGGTGCCCAAGTGCTTACTTTAGTAATTTGAGATGGAATTTCTTTACCATCTGAACCAAGAACACGAACATGATCTGGAGAAAATAATTCGCCTTTCGGGATAGGGACGCCAAAAACCTGTGGGGAACCGGGAATGTTTCCTTCTACAGTAATTGGAATTTTAGTACTAGTTCCACTATTCCCACACCCTACTACCATTACTAGAAGACCTAGAAATACTAGTGTAAGTTTAGTGTGTTTCTTTAAATATGCATACATAACATTTATTTCCTATTTGGTTGGGATTTGTTGGTCGAGAGCGAGAGCTGCCGCACCCAAAACGGCTACCTGATCTAACTCTGAGACACTTATTATTAATTTTTCTAATGACTTTGGATATGCAAAGTCTGCCATAGCTTCGAGCATACTTTTTTCAAATAATGGAAAAGCTTTACTTGCGCTACCACCTAATACAATGAATTCGGGATCGTAAGCATAGACAACAGCTTTTATGGCATTGCCAACATGTGTTCCGAATTCGATATAGTCTTGAAGTGCTTCAGGATTGCCTAATAAGGCATTTTTATAAGTCTCAACACCACTATTATTTTTGTGGATATCGAAGAATTGGCCACAGCAATAATGTTCAAAAATGGAATCTTTATATGGAAGCATTCCTACTTCGCCAGCTCCACAATTTGCACCAGAGAAAAGGCGCCCATTTATGATTAAACCTGAGCCAAAGCCTGTTCCTAAAATTAAACCTACTACAGATGAATAAGCTTGAGCTTTTCCAAAATATTTCTCACCAAGAACAAAGCAATTAGCATCGTTGTTTATAAAAACGGGCTTATTAAATTTTTCCTCTAAAATGTCTTTTAAAGGAACCGCTTTCCAAGAAGGGATATTTTGCACATCATATACAATCCCTTTTTCTACATCTACAACACTTGGAACGCCTATTCCTATGGCTGAAATCTCTGGAGAGATTTGTTCTTCTATTAAGCTGACAATTTGATCAATAAGCTCGTTATAATTCTCGGCTTGGACTATCGGCTGTGAAGAAATTGCTTCTATTTCTTGGTTGATAACTCTGGCAACACGAACATTGGTTGCCCCTAAGTCTATCCCTATAAGACTTTTAGTATCCAATTTTATCTCTTTTAAAACGTCTTTTTTTCTACGTGTAATTAGGATTTATCCTTAGCTCCGAAATCAATAGTCTTATTACTGATTAGTGGCTTTGCCCAAAATCCAATACTTAATATGTACCCGAATGCGATAAACAGAAACAGCATCCCAATACGCAAGCCAAATATATCGCCCAATGAACCTACAATTAGAGGAACTATAGCACCACCTGCTATACCAGTAACTAATATTCCAGAAAAGGTGCCATGATGTTCTTCAATTGAATTTAGTGCTAATGAAAAGACGATTGGCCACATAACTGCTATAAAAAATCCGATGGCTGGAAATGCATATAAAGCAAGTGATCCTGGCCCAAATAAAGCTAGAGCTAAACACACTAAAGCTATAGATGTGAACAGTACTAATATTTTCTTGCTGTCCATAACTTTAAGTAGGAATAAGCCGAGGAAAGTACCAGCGGTCATCATTCCCCAGAACCATGAAACGGTAGAAGCACCTACAGTTTGAGGGTCATATCCGTGATATGATGATAAAAATTCTGAAATCCAATTAGCCACACCTTGTTCTGCGCCTACATAAGCGAATATACCTAGGAAGAAAAGAAGTACTTTTTTGTTCTTCAATAATTCCATGTGTGTTTCTAAAGCACCCACTTTCTCATCTTCATTCTTTTCAACTTTTGGAAATTTGGAAACCCCAATAATCACTACCATTATTAGAGAAACCATAGCAAATAACCAATATAAAGAAACCCAAGGAAGCTCTGCCGGAACTAAATTTGTAAGAGTTGATAGGAAAAAGCCCATATCATTACTACCAATATTAAGTACCAAGTATGAGTATACTAAAGGGCTTATAAACGAAGCTAATCCGAAAAAGAATTGAGCCATTACAGAATTAAAAGCAAAATTCTCCTCTCCACCAGAAACTCTAAGAAGAGGGTTAATGGCTACTTGAAGCATAGCCATTCCTGATCCAATTAGGAACAAAGAAACTACCGCAACTAAGTACTGAGGGAACAATGCAAAAAGTAACGCACCTGAGAATGCTACTAAGAAAGCAATCATCATCACAGTTTTTTCAGCAAAGCGCTCTATCATCATCCCTGCGGGGATAGACATCACACCATAAGCTATAAAGAATGCAAACGGTAGTATTGCTACTAGGGTTAAGCTAAGATCGAAATCTTCAATAATCTGCGGCACCAAAGGCCCAATTATATTGGTTAAAAAAGAGATTACGAAAAAAGTTAAAACAATTAGACCTACTAGATAATGATTACGTTTCATAGTATTTATTTGGTAGTGTTTATTTAAATTTTTTATTGAAGTAAACGATTACTTCTTTTGGAACATTGGAAATAACTCACGTATTTCTGCTTCTGTAGGCTGCTTTCCGTACTCACAAATCTCGAAAGATTCAGCATACTTAAATTTGGAGCCTTCAGCTTTGCCATACCATTTTTCTAAAGCTTTTTTCTTTTCTGCTGATAGAGAACCTCTTTCTACGTAGCCTCTTTTCACCATTTCTTTTCTAAGCTTTTTGTCTTTTGGTACTTGGTCTAATCTTCCACTTACCCATGGTAACCACTCATACATCTGTGATTCATGAGCATCTAAACCATCAATTTTCTTATCTATAACTTTATCAATACCCACAACAATGTCTGGGCTAAATGGATTTGGCTTTTGAAAACCATCTTCCATATAAAGGAATACTGGGTTTTTTGTTAAAGGAGGAGTATCTGGTGTTACATTTGGGACTACAACTAAATAAGCTGCATCTTGTACTAGTACGCCTGCATATCTGTGGTCAGGGTGGTAATCGTTTGGTCTCAAACCAAGCACGATATCAGCATTCCAGTTTCTAATTTCTCGTATAACTTGTTGGCGAACATGCAATTCTGGAAGAAGTTCACCGTCGTGGTTATCTAATACTTTGTATTCATCAATTCCTAATCTTCGTGCTGATTCTTGAGCTTCTGCACGTCTTCTCTTTGCTAATGCTCCACCGCCTTCAGTTTGGTGGCCAGCATCACCATTTGTGATAGCAACAAACTTTACTGCATAGCCTAATTCGGCTAATAATGCTGCAGTTCCGCCCATTTTAGCGTCACCATCATCTGGGTGAGCAAAAATAGCTATTACTCTTATCCTATCGTCTTTAGCTGTATTTGTTTGTGCGAACAGAGAAACTGTTGAAAAACACAAAATCATAAAAAGGACAATCGAATTTTTTTTCATTTACTTAAAATTAATTATTAAAAAATAACTGGGCTAACCGTCTGGCTAGCCCAGTAAGAGCTACTACTATTTAATTAGTTATGTTCAGAATTCTGAGTCATCTCATCAGGAGCAACATCAATTGCACTCTGTGGGATTGGAAGCAATAGCTTCACTTGAGACTCAGGAATTCCTCGATGAGCTGCCATTACTGATTTAGCAACGCCAAATCGTAATAAGTCAGGCCAGCGCTTATTTTCAAATGCAAACTCAACACGGCGTTCGTGCAGAAGTTTTTCATCAAAAGTACCAGGAGTAACTGCACTGATAGGTAATAAACCAGCTCTGTCTCTAACTTCATTGATTAAGTTATAAGCAGGAACGCCTTCACCTAATGCTTCAGCTAAATTTAAAAGAACTTCAGCATAACGAATTTCAATCCAGTTGTTATCACCATCAAAGGCTACTGTTGGCGCACTATCATACTTACCTACGTAGTAAGTAGTATCATTAGTAGTGGTATCTACTACTTGCGTAAAAGTGCCAGCAAATCGCTCATCACCAGTTTCGAAAGTTGCTAGTACATCAGCAGTCTCGATCTGTGGTTTAACACCGCCACCTACTCCACCGCCTAAGCCGTTAGGAGTAAACATCTCAGTGTAAGAACTACCTTCGCTTGTGCCTGCTTCAAATTGAACTTCAAAGATTGATTCTTTGTTAAGCTCATTTGCAACGCCCCAAATATTAGCATAGTCATCAACTAAGTCGTAACCAGCTGCAGAATTTACTACTCTTTGAAGAGGTGCTACTGCGGCAGCTTTATTTCCTGCTTGTAAGTATACTCTACCAAGCAATGCTGCAGCTGCGCCGCTTGTTACTCTACCGTTATTAGTAGTAAGTGGAAGTAAACCTTCAGCCGTTTCTAAATCAGTTGCAATTCTTGCAAATATAGCACTTGCACCAACCTGATTGATCGTTATATCAGGAGTTGTAACTTCTTCAAACTGCTCTGGAACGTTTCCAAAGATCACAGCTAAGTGATAATAAAGTAATGAACGGATAAAAAGAGCTTCCCCTTTAATCTTATCTTTTACTACATCGTCAGTAAAGTCGACTCCATCAATTTTAGCAAGTATGGTATTACACCATGCAATTCCTTTATAGGATGCAGCCCACGTGCTTTTCAGCTCACTTGCAGTGGCAATTTCCTGGAATTTATTTATTTGAGCTAGCGTTGCTGCAAGCCCTGTATCGCCACCGCCGTTATCAGCGTTGTCAGCTCTCATTTCCATAAACAGAATGTAATTTACGCCGAAATTACCATTAGACTGCAAAGCACCGTAAGCACCTGTAATTGCAACTTCTAAATCTGTTTGTGTTTTATAAAAGCTCCCCACATTTCTTTCAGAAATGGGACTCAATAACGTAAAGTCTTCCCCGCAAGATAAAACTAGCATGGGAATAAGTAATATTAACAGTCGTTTTTTCATAATCTTATCCTTTTTAAATATTCTCATTAAAATGCTATGTCTATACCAGCCTGGATAGTTCTAGATAACGGATAAGCACCGTAATCTTCCCCAGGGGTTAAGCTATTTGTTTGCAAACTAACTTCTGGGTTAAACCCGATGTAATCAGTAAACATTGCTAAGTTAGTAGCAGATACATAGATACGAGCACGGCTTACATACTTACCAACTTTGTCTTGTGGTAAAGTGTAACCAAGAGTAACATTTTTAATTTTCAGGTAACTACCATCTTGAACCTGATAAGAAGATTCGCGGTTATTATTACCGTGAGCTCCAGTGTTACGATCTGCACGTGGATCTTTTCCGTTTCCTGGCTGTGATTCAGAAATCCAACGGTCGTTTAGTTGTGCATATGAGTTGAAGTTAGCTTCACCATTTAACATGTGACGAGCAGTTAAGTTCATTACTTCACGGCCTTCAACACCTTGAATGAATACGCTCATATCAAAGTTTTTGTAGTTAAAACGGTTAGTAATACCATAAGTGAAGTCTGGATGGTAACTACCTATAACGGTACGGTCATCTGTAGTAATAAAGCCATCACCATTAACATCTTTAAATCTGATATCACCTGGTTGAGCATCTGGAGCTAACAAATCGGTAGGAGCAGCATTTATTTCTGCTTGGTTTTGATAAATACCATCAAACACATACCCATAATAGCTACCAATTTCTTCGCCAATCATTGTAATGTGACGACTTCCAGCAGCACCAGCACTTAAGATGGGATCACCTTCTGGTCCAAGCTTAGTAACTTTATTTTTGTTCTGAGCGATGTTGAAATCAGTTGCCCATTGGAATTCACCAACCATGTTTCTGGTAGTGATAGAGAACTCAAGTCCAACATTTTCAACTTCACCAATGTTTGTTAACGCTGTTTCAAAGCCAGTAGATGCTGGAACGTTTACGAACAATAATAAATCTTTAGTAGTTGTTGTGTAATAATCGAATGATCCATAAATACGGTCATTGAACATTGCATAATCAATACCAAAATCAAATTGGTAAGTAGTTTCCCAAGTTAACTCTTGGTTACCTAACGTAGCTGGACCTACACCAATCTCTTCTGAACCACCAAACGGATAGTTTGCCGTTCCAAGTAAACCAATAGATCCATAATTAGGAATCTCGAAGTTACCCGTCACACCATAACTACCGCGAAGTTTAAGCTCATTAATGGCGTCTTTAGCAGGCATAAATGATTCTTCACTTAGTCTCCAACCTAGAGAGAACGAAGGGAATACCCCTGTTTGAACATCTGCACCAAAGCGTGAAGAGCGATCAGAACGAACAGTACCTGTAAATAAGTACTTTCCTTTATATGCATAGTTTAGTCTAGCTAAAGCAGAAACTATACTCCATTCCTCTTTTATCTGATTACCACTAGAAATAATACCACCATTCACTGTTTTAACTTGATCATCAGTAAAACCAGTCGCAGTAATTACACTACGTTCGTCGGCTTGCTTTTGAGCAGAGTAACCAGCTACAACATTTACAGAATGATCGAGGTTAAAGGTTTTTGTGAAATTCAAAGTGTTTTCCCATAACCAGTTAAAGCTATTACCTGCACTACTTTGTGCAAACGGTTGTGGTGAAGTTTGATCGCGATAAAGGAACTGAGTGCCTCTATAAAACGATTGCTTATAGTTATCTAAATCGTAACCAACTAAACTCTTAAATGTAAGATTTTCGTTAATTTCGATATTACCATACATATTACCAAAGATTCGGTTTTCATTAATCTCCTCTTCAATAAATTCCATTATAGCTAGTGGGTTACTAGAAGATGTAGTACCGCCACCAAGATGAGACTGATTGTCTAACTGGTTAATAGTACCATCAGCATTATATGGCTTAACAGTTGGTGAAGTAACCATTGCTGAGTAAATAATGCCCGGAGGTGAACCAAAATAAGGTGAATTTGCCGGTAAACGATTATGCTCAGTAAGTGCAGTGTTAATAGAAGTTCCAATTTCAACTCTATCGGTAATTTTACGAGTTAAGTTTAACTTAACTGTATAACGGTCAAATTCAGAACCATCCAAAACACCTTCTTGATTCAAATAACCTGTAGATAGGAAGTACTGAGTTGATTCTGTACCACCTGAAACTGTAAGATCATAGTTCTGCATAGTTGCTGAGCTAAAAATTAGATCTAACCAATCAGTATCGGTACCATCCCAATTTACCATAGTTTCTGGAATCAAATAGTTCGCTGATGGTGACGCTGCCGTGGCATCTCTACCATTGTTATTATCAGGGCTATAACTTGCGTTGTATCCTGGGCTAGCTGGATTTGTTGGATCTTCAGATTGCAAATAATTATTATTACGAGCACTTTTTGTGTATGCAATCAATTCTTCAGAATTCATCATATCTGGTTTATTAAAAACCGTAGATGCACCACCATAACCACTAAAAGTAACACGAGCTGCACCCGATTTACCTTTCTTTGTAGTTACCAAAATAACACCATTAGATCCACGAGAACCATAAATGGCCGCTGCAGAAGCATCTTTCAAAACTTCGATAGACTCAATATCGTTTGGATTTAAGGTAGAAAGTGGATTTGCTTTAGGAGGCTGAAATGATTCACGTTGGCTTCCTAAACTAGATTGTAAACTTGTGTTCTTAGAAATCGGAACACCATCAATTACATATAAAGGGTCATTACCTGCTGAAATAGAGCCTGTACCACGAATAAGAATTTGAGGAGAAGCTCCTGGCTCACCTGTAGATTCTGCAACGTTTACACCAGCCATTCTTCCTTGTAAAGCATTTTCAAAACTTGAAACAGGCACATTCTGGATTTCTTCTGTTCTAATTGAAGATACCGCACCAGTTACTTCAGTTCGTTGCTGAGTACCATAACCAACAACAACTAAGTCTTCGAAAGACACTAAATCTGACTCTAGACTTACTTCATAGAAAGTTTGGTTATTTACAATTGGCACTTCTAGGTTCTTGTAACCAACAAAACGAAATACCAACGTAGTAGCATCGTCTGGAACAGTTAGTTTGAACTCTCCATTAATATCTGTACTAGTACCAATATTTGTGCCTTTTACAAAAACGTTAGCTGCAGGAATAGTTTCGTCGTTACCAGCATCTCTAACGATACCTGTTAAGACTTTTTCTACATTTGCTTCAGACTTTTCTGCAACTGCTTTTTTAATCAATAAAATTTCGCGAGTCTTTGAAATTGCAGCTTCATAACCAGTTCCCAAAAGAACATACTGAAGTGCATCCCCAGTAGAGATATCCATTAAATTAACGGTTACTCTCTTGTCAAGAATTTCAATTTCGGAGTTTATGGCTATACCTAAACTCGACTTTTGCGCAATGTCTTTTAAAACTTCCCCTAAAAGCGCGTTATCCTTTCTAACTGAAATAACATTCTTAAGCTCAGGAATACTGTTGGAGTATAACTGAACAGAATAATATTTAGTTTGTAGGTTATTTGATAAGGAAGTTATTAACTGTGCATTGGCACTAGATGCATTTCCGACATGAAGTGTTAACACTCCTAGCAAGAAAAAGCATACAGCAATCCGTATCGTTTGTGTAACTTTTGTTCTCATACGTGTCCTCTATAACTAGTTATTATTTAGTATTTCGCCTAGCTCTTTGTAAAAGCGCTTCCAAAAATGCAATTCTATATCTGTTTTTGAGGTCTATATTAATTATTAGACCCACCCTCCAGGCTAAAATCAACACGATCTTGGTTTAGCTTATATTGAAGTCCTAGCGACGTAGCTATTGTTTGAAGTACATTGTTAATAGACCGGCTTTTTAATTCGGCTGTTAAATGCAATTCTGCGATATCTTTCGAGACGAAGTTCACCTCAATATCATATTTACGCTCTAGCTGCTGCGCCACTTCTTTCATTGACGCATCATTAAACTTCAAATATCCTTCTTTCCAGCTCAAGTAGAGTTCTAGGTCGTCTACTTGTTCTTTTACAATTACTTTGTTCTCTAAATTCAACCGCCCAAGCTTACCCGCAGTAAGTATAACACCCTCATTCAGCGATTTATCTTCTGCGCGGAAGGAAACAACACCCTCTTCTACAACTGCTTGAACTGCTTTGTCATCCGCATAATTTCTAACCGACAAAGAAGTTCCTAGAACCTGTACTATCGCACCTGTTGTTTTAATTATAAAAGGTCTATTAGGGTTTTTTGCAACATCAAAAAATGCCTCACCTTCTAAATAGACTTCTCGCAAATCATTTTCAAATACGCTAGGTAATACAATTTTGCTATCTGAGTTTAGATACACTTTAGTTCCGTCAGAAAGCGTTACACCACCACGCTGGCCTTTAGCCATAGAGATTTCCCGAAAAACATTTTCCACAACCTCTGATTCTTGTACATAAAAAGACTTGTAGGTATAAGTACCTAACAAAGCCGCCAAAAGAAAAATAGCGGCAACGCGTATTGCAACAGACCAAGCTGAGTTAAGTGAAAACATACCGCCTCTTGCACCACTACGAGAATTTGGCATCAAAGACTCGTCATCAATTCTACTTTGTAGCACTGCCCAATCTAATTCCGTATTAAAGATATTTTCAAACTCGTTATTCTTCCCAGAAACTTCCCATATCCTTTCAAACTCTTTCATGCGATCTGCATTCTCTGAGTTCTCTGAAAGCCACTCATTAAGAGTTGCTTTTTCTTCGTTTGTACACTCTTTAGCTAAGTATTTAGCTACAAGCTTGATATCCAATTTCGTTATTTTAGTGGTGTATATTTCTAGTAAGACAGCAGAGTTTTAAACTACCCCTATGAAAAATATCAATAATCGTTAGCATCTATATTGTCTCGTAAAAATTGTAGCGCCTGAGCTACATGATTCTCAACTGTCTTCCGGGCAATATCTAAGACTTTGGCAATTTCCTTATAGCTTAGGCCATGCTTTCGGTGCAGCTCAAATACTAATTTTCGTCTTTCGGGCATTTGCTCTACAACCTCCCAAATTCTTTTAACAAGCTTTAATTCCCTATCACTTATTGAACTTGGATAGTTATCACTCTCGTAATAGCGGTTTACATAACTACTTTGATCTAATTGTAGTTTTTCATTTAATCGCTGGCGGGTTTTTTGCTTCTCTAATAGGTTTAGCGATTGATTTCTAACTGATTGGTAGAGATATACTTTTATAGAAACATGTATTTCCCAATTAGCTCTATTTCTCCAAATTTTAAGAAATACATCCTGCACGGTATCTCTTGCAAATTCTCTAGATCTAGTAATTGTATTTGCAAAACGGCTTAACTGGTTATAATACTCGAAAAAAAGCTCTTCAAACGCTTTTTCGTCTCCAGCACGTATCTTGGCCACACGCTCAAAGTCGTTATTAGGTCCTTCCTTAGATGTATTGTCTTCGAGATATGCAAATAGCAGCATATCGTTATATACCCAGTCCTCTTAAAAAAATCATTGCCTTTGTATTTTCTACCAGTCCATTTATTATATAGAATTCATCCTATTAATTACGGCATTATATCTCTAATAAGCACCCTTATAAACAATAATATTATTTTACAAATACACAAAAAGCAGCAAGCCAAAAAGGCCCACTGCTTATTTATGTTTTTATTGAATCAAGAAATAAATATTACTCTAATTTCTTCTTGAACCTGCTCCGTCTGGCGCACCTTTGTAGTAACGGAATCTTTCGATTTGCTTACCGTTAAGGGTACCTCTTTCGAAAACACGCTGACGCATGCGCTCTACAAATTCTTTACCTTCGTTACCTGGTAAGTCACTTGGGTTAGGACCTGTGTAGTTCTTAAAAGCAGAAGTAAACTGGCTAATATATTTAGACAAAGAACGGACTTTGTTTTCAGCAAAATCAGAAATGTCTACTACTGTGTTTTGACCATCACCTGTTGAGCTATAGAACAAGTAATCTGATACACTATGCTCTTCTAAGCCTTGGTTAATTATTTGGCTTGGGAAAATTAGTCTCCACTCAGCGGCACGTGCAGCATCAACTGTTAAGTAAGCAGCAGTTCTGTGATCTGCTTTGTGCCATTGTTGGTAGCCATAGCCAGGATCAAAGCCCATTAGCGTTGTTGGCTTTAGTTTTCTAATCCAATATACCATTTGCTTAACAACTTCTTCTTTGTCAGCAAACTCTAGCATACCATCAGTGTAGCCCAAGTTGATATAATGATCTTCTGGGATACCTAATTCTTTTAAAGCATCAACTTCTTCTTGACGACGAATTTTAGATAATTGATCTCTAGTCATTGTTGGGTCGCTTGTTCCTACGTTACCAGTAGTTAAAAGCATTACGTACACTTGGTTACCATTTGCTTGTAATTTAGCTAAAGTACCATGTGAGCCGCCATCATCATCAGGGTGAGCTCCAATCAATAGAATAGTTTTACCGGTCCACTTTTCTACTGGTACTTCTGGCTGAGCAAAAAGCACACTAGGAACTACCAAGAAGGCAGCAAGCATTAACGTTATTATTTTTCTCATTATAACTCCTTTGTTTTTGTTAGGATATTTATCTTCATTATTTCGACGTTCATTTTAATCTAAATCTAAAAGTGACGCAGCTTCGACATCTAACACAACATTTACATTTGGGTGTGCTTGTAAAAATGTTGCGGGTTTAGTACTCGTAACCTCACCAAATAAGCATTGCTTAATGATTTCGGCTTTTCTTTTTCCCCACGCCAATATTAGAATTTCTTTTGCTTTCAAGATGGTATCTATGCCCATTGTTATTGCACTTTCTGGTACATTTTCAATACCATTAAAAGTATATGAGGCATCTTTTCTTGTTTGCTCATCTAGCGTAACAAATCGGGTAGCTGATTTTCTTTCTGATCCAGGCTCATTAAAACCAATGTGACCATTAGCTCCAATTCCTAAAATCTGAATATCAATACCACCAACTTCAGCTATTTTATCATCGTATTGTTCGCAATACTTAATGATTTTATGCTCATGAATTTCGCCATTTGGGATAAAAACGTTACTCGGCTGAATATCAATAGCATTAAATAAATTTTGGTGCATAAAGTAATAATAGCTTTGCACATCAGAAGGCTCCATTGGATAGTACTCATCCAAATTAAACGTAACTACGTTTTTAAAACTCAACCCCTCATTACGGTACTTCTTAATAAGCTCATCATAAACCTCAATAGGCGTACTTCCTGTTGCCAACCCTAAAACCGTGGGCTTGGAAACTAAATTTCGAGCGGCTAAAACTTTCCCAATCCGGTTAGCAACAAATTGGCTACCTAAACTGGAATTTTCAAATATGTTTATATTCATATAAATAAAGGTTGTATCAGTCCTTTCTTTGGAAATTACTACGCACTATCTTTGGTATTAGACGGTTCGCAAAGTCTCTACCCCTAACAATCCGAACGATAGGTAAGATTTTTACATTCTAAGTTCGGCTTACAATCAGATTTTCTGTAAACTTTACAATGCCTAAAACGTCCAAATCACTATCAAAAACCTATACTCTTGTATTGCTATCAGGGGTGGTTTACATCTTGCTTTTTTATTGGTTCACCTCCACATTCAATTTACCGTAACTCATGCATTGGATTGATTGGACCATTCTATTTTCGTTCTTGGCTTATATCGTTTGGGATGGAACAAGACAGGGCAAAAACTCACATAATATTGAAGGATTTTTACTCGCCAATCGATCTATGCCGTGGTGGGCTGCAGGACTTTCCATTATGGCAACCCAAGCTTCCGCTATTACATTTATTGGAACAACTGGGATTGCTTATGTAGAAGACATGCGCTTTGTGCAAGTTTATCTAGCAATACCTTTTGCGATGGTTATTATTTGTATAACGGTAGTACCATACTTCCATAAACTAAAAGCTTTTACTGCCTACCAAGTTCTTGAAGAACGTTTTGGATTGAAAACACGCCTCACCACAAGTGGCTTATTCTTGATTTCGCGGGGATTAGCACTTGGTGCTGTAATCGCTGCACCATCGTATGTATTAGCACTCTTGTTGGGACTTCCACTTTCCGTAACCATTCTTATTATTGGAATATTAGCAACAGGTTATACTATGGTTGGTGGAGCAGCGGGCGTAATTTCTACCGATGTAAAGCAAATGGCCATCATGATGTTTGGCTTAATTTTCTGCTTTGCACTAATTCTATTTGAACTACCAGAAAACGTGAATTTTGGTGATGCACTTTATTTAGCGGGCAGTGTAAACAAACTTACAGCGCTTGATTTAGAGTTCGACCTTAGTGAAAAGTATAATGTTTGGAGTGGAGTTTTTGCAGCTTTATTCCTCATGCTCTCTTACTTCGGAACAGATCAAACCCAAGTTCAGCGCTATCTAACAACTTCATCTCTCAAAGACGCTCAAAAATCTCTACTGCTTTCAGCTTACGCTAAAGTTCCTATGCAGTTTTTTATTCTATTACTTGGAGTAATGCTGTATGTGTTTTTCATATTTCAACCCACTCCTATTTCTTTTAGAAATACAGATACTACTGCACAAACACAGGAACAAATTGATGAAGAACTAGAAATCTCTCAAGAGTACCAAACGGCACTTAAACTTAGGGAAGAAACGGCTCTTATGGCTGTTTCTACTCGAAATAGTGAAACTAAGAGTGCTTTCGTTAAGGCTGATGAAATGCTTAATCAAGCCCGCAATAAAGAGCTCGCTTTACAGGCTGAAATCACCCAAACAGATGTTAATGATACCAATTACATCTTTCCTTATTTCATTCTAAAACACATCCCAATTGGTTTAGTGGGATTGATTGTAGCTGGTATTTTTGCGGCGGCGATGAGTTCCATTGATAGCGAATTAAATGCACTAACTACCGTAAGTATTGTAGATTGGTACCAGAGATTGGGTTTAAATAAACAATCTGAGGTTCATTATCTAAACTCATCACGGGTGGCAACTTTACTTTGGGGACTTATTGCAACGGGTTCCGCAATGGTTCTTGGTGAAACAAAATCTATTATAGAACTGATAAACCAAATTGGTAGTTATTTTTATGGTTCCATTTTAGGTGTTTTTATTCTTCTACTTTGGGTGAAACGAGCAAATGGCCGAGGTGCGTTAACTGGTTTACTTACGGGTATGCTATCTGTTTTCACCTTTGATAGACTTTTTTATAACGCTTCTACTAACGACTATTCCTTTTTTCTACCATGGACTCAAGTTCCAGATTCCTATTCCAAAGCCATTGAATTTCTCTGGTTAAACCCCTTAGGAACCTTTGTAGTTGTAGTTATTGGTATTACTGTTAGTTTAGTTTGGAATAAAAAATCTTAGCACACATAATCTGAATTACCAAGACCATGCAATACGAGCGTTTAGTTGGCTTAAATATTACCAACGATGAAGTTTATCAACAATACCGAACTGCCATGAAACCCATATTAGAAAGCTATGGCGGTGGCTTTGGCTATGATTTCAAAGTTTCGGAAGTTCTTTTTCCTGAAGCTGAAAAGTCTATAAATCGGGTCTTTACTATCTACTTCCCTTCTCAAAAGGCGATGGATGAATTCTTCTCCAATTCAGACTATAAAAAAGTAAGAAATCTCTATTTTAAACCCTCTGTCGCCGAAACATTCCTATTAGCAAGCTATAAAAAGGAAGATGCTCATTAAGAATTGAGAACTATTCAACTTAGTTACAACACTTTTTTACTTAATCAGAGACTTTATTAATAGCGTAGTCAACTTCAAAAATATATATTGGCGAATTATACTTTAACAATTCAAAATATATAGAATGAAGCTACTACTACGGAAAACTACTTTTCGTCTGTTAACACTTCTTCCCATGTTGTTTCTGTCTTTTGGCATATTAGCTCAAAGCGATCCAACCGGAAAATCTCCTGCGACACGTACTTATGCAATTACAAATGCTACTATTGTACAAGCTCCAGGGAAAGTTATTGAAGGTGCTACTATTATATTCAACAACGGGCTCATCAGCTCTGTTGGAGCTAATACAAACATCCCTGATAACGCAGAAGTAATAGATGGAACAGACCTATTTATATACCCAGGATTCATAGACGGAATGTCTTATACAGGTGTTGATCGCCCTGAACAAATGAAACGTCCTGATGGCTTATTCACTCCTAATCCTCCAAACGATTATGCAGGAATAACCCCTGAACTTCAAGTTACTCAGCAACTTAAAATTGATGAAAAAAGCATCGATGATCTGAGAAAAGCTGGATTCACCATTTCGCATTCCGTGCCTTACGGAAGAATGCTTCCTGGCTCAGGCTCAATCATCACTCTTAAAGATGCCACTCATCCAGATGATTTGATACTTACGGAAAATGTATCGATGTACACACAGTTTGTTGGTGCTCCTGGTGCTTATCCTGGCAATACACTTGGAATCATGGCCAAATGGAGAGATTTGTATAGAAATGCAGAATTCTCTAAACAACATACTGAGATGTATGCTTCTAACCCTACAGGAATGGACCGCCCAACACGCGACCGTACACTGGAAGCTTTTTATCCTGTTGTAAGCAAGCAAAAACCAGTTTTCTATAACGCTTCTTCTTCTCTCGAAGCTCGCCGCGCAATGCGACTTCAAAAAGAGTTGGGTTTTAGTCTTGTACTCGGAAATCTAAAGGAAGGTTGGGATCTTAGCAGCGC
>TARA_R110002050_G_scaffold59259_1_pt1 | contig 26942 bp, 14 predicted proteins | sample TARA_R110002050 | Tara Oceans TARA_R110002050 (sample SAMEA4396988) | marine metagenome | biome: Polar Biome; feature: [DCM] deep chlorophyll maximum layer (ENVO:01000326); material: water (ENVO:00002006), including particulate matter (ENVO:01000060) such as... | depth 25 m
CCAGATTCCAGATGAAGACCAAGCTATAGAATGGTAATAATGGAATGTAACTATACGGTTGAAAAAATGGGAAGTAAACCCAGGAAATATTGTTAATTTAAAATCTAGAAAATATGTATTTAAATATAATATACAATAAAAGGAGATTATATGCTCTTTGTTTAATATTGGCTTTTGTAAGTATTGGCTTTTACGGTTGTCAAAGTGATGATAAGGAAGAGATGACATTTCCGTCCTTTGACTCTTCGAAACCCGTTGTGGTTTCTGGTTTCACTCCTGAATCAGGTGGTGCAGGGCAGCGTCTTGTTATTTACGGAAAGAACTTTGGAACAGATCCTAACATAGTATCAGTTTTTGTTGGGGGAAAAGAGGCAAAGGTAATCAGCGTAAATGGTGAGTCGCTTTACTGTCTGGTACCCAAGCAAGCATTTGGTGGTGATATTGAAGTGCGTATCGGGGAAGAGGATAGACAGGTAATCGCTTATTCTGACACGAATTTTGACTATGAGCGCAAGATGGTGGTATCTACCGTGGTCGGATACAAAAATGACCGGGGTGATGAACCCTGGAAGGACGGTAAATTCATGTCTGATGATCAGAATGATATGGCGAGTGGGTTTTGGGAACCCTCATTCATGAAGTTTGATCCACTCAATCCAAAACATTTATGGGTAACATTTGATTTTAACAATGGTCTTTACCTAATCAATTTTGCAGATAGTACAGTAACCAAAAAACGCTCGGATTTTGACCGACCACGGAGTATTGATTTTACGAATGATGGTCAATATATGATTATTGCGGAAGACCGTGGCGGAGAAAATGACCGGGCAACATACCGGTTATCGCGTGACAAAGATTGGCAAGATAGGGAGATTTTAACGAGATACAGGCAATGTAATGGTGCGTCGGTCCATCCGGTGAATGGAGAACTGTATTTCAACAGTTATGAGAAGGGGCAGTTTTTCCGTTTCGATCTAAATAAATATTTCAGTGAAGGACTGGGAGATAAAGAATACGAAACCTTATTTGTGGTTCATGATCCACAATGGGAATATAAGATTTCTATACATCCATCTGGAAATTACGCCTATATTTTGGTGACAAATCAACACTACATCCTCCGTGTTGATTATAATTGGGAAAAGAAACAGTTTAATCAACCCTATCTGGTATGTGGTCAACTTAAAAGTGCCGATTATCAAGATGGAGTGGGCTCTAGTGTTCGTATGAGAAATCCCTACCAAGGGGTATTCGTGAAAAATGATGACTATGTTGAAGCGGGTAAGCCAGACGAATATGACTTTTATTTTACAGATCAGCATAATCATGCTATTCGAAAATTGACCCCCGAAGGTAGTGTAACCACATTTGCTGGAAGGGGAAGTTCAAGTATTAATCCTGATCCATGGGGTTATGTAAACGGTGACCTGAGAGAGGAAGCTCGGTTTGACAGGCCATCTGGAATTGCTTATAATGAGGAAGAACATGCTTTTTACATAGGAGACCAGGCGAATCACCGTATTCGTAAAATAGCTTTTGAGGATATAGATGAATGATTCTGAGACCGATAAAAAATAAACTAAAGCCAAAATAACTTTAGTTTATACGAGAATTTAATCCTGAGCCGAGTCGAAGGGAGCCCAAGAGGGGGAGCAGAGCTATAGAGAGCCTTCAACGAAAGTTGAGGGCTTTTTAGTTTTAGCTGTATTTGAGAACATAACTTCCCTTTCCAACTAAAAGTCAACTTGTCAAGTTTTTGAATGGAGTAAAATTAAATAGAATTTTGCGTAAATAAATCTAATTAATATCAAACTTAAACCGGTACAAATAAGGTGCTTTGTTGGCAGCTCCAGTAAATTTCTTTTCTAGTCTTTCTAAAACATCAAGATCTAACATTTTTTTTTGAAAATTATTTCTACGAAAGGGTTTGTCATAAACAGCTTCGTATAATTTTTGCAGTTCTTTCATGGTAAATTTTTCTGGAAGTAGGTTAAAGCCAAGCAGTTTGTTGTCTAAATTTAAACGCAAGGCATCTAGAGCCTTACTGACTTGTTTTCGGTGATCCATTATCATCTGAGGTAAATCATTTATATCATACCAATAAATAGATTCATCTATACTCATTAATTTAGGGATCACTTTATTGATATCAACTAATGCATAATACCCAATTGAGATAAAGCGTTGCGTTAGCCATTCAAGGGTATGACCATGAAAATTATTACTAGAAAATTTATCTCCACCTTGTGCTCGAATGGCATTCATAAGGGTAAGATTTGTTCTAGAGACTTCGCCGAATACATGATATTGTTCGAGAAAAATATTGTTTATTCCGGTTCTTTCTTTAAGAATTCGTTTAGCCGCTTGATCTATACTCTCTTCTTGTAAAATAAAACCACCAGGCAAAGTCCAATAGCCATCTTTAAGAGCAAGCTTTGGGACAAGAACTTTTAGCTGGTTGTCATCATAACCAAATATGACGCAATCAATTGAAAGTTGGTTAATAAATTTTTTAGTCCTATTCAACGTTTTGGTAGTTTAGAATTTTACAAGGTATAAGTTATTGAATAATAATGGTGTTTGTAGTTAATCTAGTGGGTTCTATTTCAAATGCCAATAGCAAAAGTAAGAAATAAATTACTATTGTCTTTTAGCTAGACAATAGTAATTTATTTCTATATTTGACTAATTTCTAAAATGTTAAACATGAAATCCTATAGACTCTTTGCCGCTTGTTTTGCTTTACTATTTATTTTTAATTCCTGTACAGAAAGGCAAAATACAAATGTATTAGTATTTAGTAAAACGGATGGCTTTCGTCATGAATCTATTGATGCTGGTAAAGATGCTTTGTTGAAAATGTCTAAAGAGAAAAGCTTTAAGGTAATTTTCACCGAAGATGCGGAACAGTTTAATGATAATGAATTAAAAAAATACAGTGCAGTAGTGTTTTTAAATACTACTGGTGATGTGTTGAATAATATGCAGCAAAATGCATTTGAAAGATACATTCAAGCCGGCGGGGGTTATGTTGGGATCCATTCTGCAACAGATACTGAATACGAATGGCCTTGGTATGGGGAACTAGCAGGGGCTTATTTCCTAGATCATCCTTCTACACCAAGTAATGTGCAAAAAGGGAAATTTACGGTGACCCAAAAAGAGCATTGGGCTACTAAAGGCATGCCCGAAACATTTGAACGGGAAGACGAGTTTTATAGTTTTAAAAATATTTCATCAAAAATTAATGTGGTCTTGACACTGGATGACAAGAGTTTTGTTGGAGGTAGTAATCCAGATTATCACCCTATGAGTTGGTATCATGACTTTGATGGTGGGCGTGCCTTTTATACGGCTATGGGGCATACTGATGAAACTTATGTGGAACCACTTTTCTTAAATCACCTTTGGGCTGGTATTCACTATGCCATAGGAGGAGATGCACCAAAGGCATTAGATTACACTATGTCCAGACCTGAGGAGAATAGATTTACCAAGGTTGTGTTAGCAGAAAAATTAGACGAACCCATTGAAATAGCTGTACTTGACGATGAAAGAATACTGTTTATTCAGAGAAAAGGGGAAGTTAGATTGTATAATTTAAAAACCAAAGAGCTAAAAACTATTGGGAAAATCCCTGTAAACTTAAAGTATGTAAATAAAGATGGAGTAGAATCAATGGCAGAGGATGGGCTACTTGGATTAAATAAAGATCCAAATTTTGCAGAAAATCATTGGATATATCTTTTTTATTCACATATAACAGAACCCGTAAATGTACTTTCAAGGTTTGAAATAAAGGATGATGAATTGTTGATGGATTCTGAAAAGGTATTACTAAAAATACCGGCACAAAGAGAAGAATGTTGTCATACTGGAGGTTCAATTGCTTGGGATAAAGAAGGTAATTTATATTTGTCTACAGGTGATAATACCAATCCACATGGATCAAATGGGTATAGCCCAAGTGATGAACGGGAAGGAAGAGGTCCATGGGATGCTCAAAAATCTTCGGCAAACACGAATGATCTTCGGGGTAAAATTATAAGAATTAAACCAAATGCAGATGGTACTTATACCATTCCTGAAGGGAATCTTTTTGCAGAAGGTGTGGAGAAGACTCGTCCAGAGATTTATACAATGGGGCATAGAAATCCGTATCGAATTTCAGTAGATCAACATACAGGTTTTGTCTATTGGGGTGATGTAGGGCCTGACGCTTCTAAGCCAGATTCTTTAAGAGGACCTGCAGGACATGATGAAATTGGACAAGCGCGAGAAGCAGGAAATTTTGGTTGGCCACATTTTGTGGGAAATAATAAAGCCTATAATAAATATGACTTTCAAAATAATAAATCATTAGCAAAATGGGATGCCAATGCACCCCAAAATACCTCTCCGAATAATACAGGTTTAACACAACTTCCACCTGCTCAAAATGCTTTTGTATGGTACCCATATGGTGAGTCTCCGGAGTTTCCATTAGTTGGTACAGGAGGAAGAAATGCAATGGCGGGTCCAATTTTTTATTCAGAAGATTTTAAAAATTCAGAGAGAGCATTTCCTAAATATTATGATGGAAAACTTTTCGCTTACGATTGGATGCGTGGTTGGATTATGTCTATTTCCATGAATAATGAAGGCGATTTAACTTCTATGGAATATTTTATGCCAAGTTATAAATTTAGCAATCCTATGGATATGGAGTTTGCCGCGAATGGGGATCTTTATATGTTAGAATACGGCACAGGCTGGTTTACAGGTAATGACGATGCTCGCCTTATCCGTATCGAATACAATGGAGGAAATCGTAAACCACAGATTCAAATGGCAGCCAATCAAATGGGTGGAGCTGTACCTTTTAATTTAAAGTTAAATACAAAGGGCACAACCGATGCAGATTTTGATGACTTAAAATATACTTGGGAGATAACATCAGCTAATGGTTTTAATAAAACAATACATGCGCCTGAAGCCAACCTAACACTTTCTAATGTTGGTGTTTATACTATTGTTCTTACTGTTGATGATGGTAAAGGTGAGCTTAACACGCAAACAATGGAAGTGGTTGCTGGTAATGAGCCTCCCGTTTTAAGTTTAGAAATGCCTCATAATAATAAGAGTTTTTATGAACCAAATGCTACTATAGATTATAGTATAAAGGTTAATGATAAAGAAGATGGTAGCTTGGATAATGGCATTAATTCTGATGAGGTGGCAGTTACTATTGATTATTTAGCAGAAGGATTCGATAAAATTGAAATTGCACAAGGACATAGAAGTGCCGATGAGACAGCACAATTTGCGGCAGGAAAAAAGGCAATTGAAGCTAGTGATTGTATGGCATGCCATAAAACAAAAGAAAAGTCTATTGGTCCTTCTTATTATGATGTGGCTAAAAAATACAAAGATGATGCAGCAGCATTAGAAAATTTAAGTAAAAAGATTATTTCTGGAGGTGGTGGAGTTTGGGGAGAAACTCCAATGGCAGCACACCCAAAATTATCAACTGAAGAGGCAGCTGAAATGGTGAAATACATTCTCAATATGGCGAATGCAAAGGTAAAAGAGAATACCTTACCTACTACTGGATCATTTGTTGCGAAAGTTGCCGAAGATGACCAAGGAAAAGGGGTGTATATTATGCGTGCGGCTTACGAAGATAATGGTGCCAATGGGATGTCTCCTTTGCAAGTTGAAAAATCATTTGTATTGAAATCGTCAAAACTTGATCTACATGGTTTCGATACTTATGAAGATGTTAATAAAATGTCATTTGATGGGAATAAATTGACTATCCCTTCAAAATCTGGTGCTTATATGGTATTGAAACAGATAGATCTAAACGGATTGTCATCTTTACAATTGGCAGCAGCGGCTCCAATAGGACAATTGAATGCGGCAGGTGGTAAAGTAGAATTGCATTTAGGTAGCCCAGACGGTCCATTAATTGGAACATCCGATTTTTTAGAAGCTTCTGATACGGGAGGATTTGCACCTAGTGTCCTGAATACTCCAATTAGCCTTCCTAATAATTTTGTTAGGCAATCTCAAGATTTATATATGGTATTTATAAATAAAAATGCTGCTGAAGGCCAGTCACTTATGGTTGTAATGGGGGCTGAATTTAAAATGATAAAATAAAAATTTATAGGTACTCATAAAGAAAGAAGTTTGGTTTTAAGTAATCAAACTTCTTTCTTTTTAAAGTATCCCTTAATTTTATTCCCTAAATCAAACCTAATTTTTCAAAATAAAATTTAATGAAAAAAAATTTCTTTCTAGGAGTATTCCTTTTTTTAGCAATTTATTCTAATGTTTTTTCTCAAGTTACAATTCGTGGAGAAGTTCAAGATAACCAAGGAACACCACTATCAGATGCTCATGTGACTTTAGAACCTACAAATAAATTCGCAATTACAGATGTTCAAGGTGTTTTTAATATCACAGGTGTAAATGCAGGTAGTTATAGCTTAATAATTTCTTATTTGGGACTCAAAACCTATACCGAAAACATTGAAGTTGGAACAGAAGATTTGTCGTTCTCAATGATTTTAGAAGAAGATCTTTTAAACTTACAGAATATTGTTATAACAGGCAATTTTGAACCGCGAACTAAATTAGAATCTAGCACATCGGTTACCACACTTGAATCTAAGGTCATAAGGCAAGTGATCCCTAGAGGTACAGCTGATTTATTGCAAGCAATTCCAGGGACCTTTACCGACCCTTCAGCAGGAGAAGTATTTACCCGAGTGTATACCAGAGGTGTTTCTGCTTCTGCAGAAGACGATATGGGCTGGTATTATCTTTCATTACAAGAAGATGGCCTTCCTGTTAGTTTAGTGCAGCATTCATATTACAGTCCCGATATTTTTCATCGGGTAGATATAACAACACAAAGAGTGGAAGCCATAAGGGGTGGTAGTGCTGCAATCACAGCTCTTAACGGTCCCGGAGGAATTTATAATTTTATTTCTCAAGGTCCTCGTGATACATTTGGGGGAGAGGTGCAACTTCAAGGAGGCGTACAAGGCGAAGGTAACCCTACTTTTAGAGTAGACGGGACCTTTGGTGGGCCTATTGCAAATAATTGGCTTTATAATATTGGTGGACATTATCGTAAAGATGATGGGGCTAGAAATACGGACTTTACGTTCAGTAAAGGAGGACAAGTAAAGTTTAATGTGGTAAAAACACATGCAAATGGTTACTTAAAGTTTTACGGGAAAATCCTTGATGATTTTACAAACAGATATACCGGGGTGGCTGCTACCGATTGGAATGATCCTAAAGCTGCTTTTGGTCAAGATTTTAATTCTACCGCGTTGATGATGCCTGCTTTTACAGCCAACGTGCCAGATGGCAGGGGAATTAGTACAGGAGCAACCAATGAGTTTGATCCTTCTCAGGGAGTTCATGCACAGGATCGTGCTTTTGGACTTGATGTACAGCAAGATCTTGGACAAGATTGGTCATTGCGATTTAACTTGAAATATTCTAATAAAAATGCAAATTGGCAGACAGCAATCAGTAATGCTTTTGTTTCTTTAAGCGACCCTACAGCATATTTTATTAGTGGAGCACAGTTTCCAATAGGACAAATTGTTTTTAAAGATGCTGTGTCTAATGCTGAGGTAGCTCGCTTGGATAATAGCGGGATTCTTGCTGGAGAACCATTTGAATATATTGGAGCTGGAACATTACCCTACGATGCTATTATGGGTACTGCTTCGTGGATGAAACAGAATAAATCAAAGGAGTGGATGAACCAGATTACCATAAGAAAAAAGACCGAAAAACATGATTTGAATTTTGGCTTTGCGGGGGGTATTTCTAATACGTCTTTATATACCCAGGGTAGTTTTGGCTATGTAACCTATGAGCCAAATCCCAGAATGTTAGAAGTAACTTTGGAAAACCCTGGAGAGCCTATAGTTGCCTTATCCGATGAAAATGGATTAAGTAATTATGGAGGTTTGTTTTTTGATAATTCGAGAGCAGACGTTCGTCAGGGCGCTTTTTTTGTTAATGATCATTTCAAAATTGCAGATCGTCTTTATTTTGATTTAGGATTCCGTTATGAGGCAATTAAACATAAAGGGAGCAAAGATCAAGCGGCTCCTTTTCAGCAAGATGGTGGTGTAGATGGAGATCCATTGACCGATTATGATAACGGTCTTTTAATGCCAACTGGTGTTCAAGACGACTTTGACTTTACTTACGATTATCTTTCTTTTTCTACCGCATTAAATTATAAGATTACTGATGATGTAGCACTATTTACTCGTTTTTCTTCGGGAAATAAAGCTCCAGAACTAAACTATTATTTTAATAACTTCACAAATGTTCCTATCAACCAAAAAGGAGCGGTTCAAGAAATTACTCAGCTAGAGTTAGGGTTAAAGTATAGTAATAATGATTTTTCTGCCACTGCAACAGCTTTCTGGAGTGAATTAAAAAATATTGGTATCGCAGATTTCGCATTTGATTCTGATAACGGTAGTGTATTTTACACTCCTATCCAGTTTAATAATTCTAGAACAGTTGGTTTTGAATGGGAAAGCGTTTATGCATTAAGCTCTAGTTTAACCGTTAGTTTTAATGGTGTTTTACAAGATCCAATCGCAACAAAATGGATGGTTTACGATGCAGCTGGGTCAGTCGATACCGCTGATGATTCTACAGCCGACTATTCAGATAACACCTTACCCTTTAATCCTAAGGTGCTATTTAATTTGGGTGCTGAATATGAAAAAGATAAATTTAATGCCTTTTTGAAATGGCAATTTATGGGGGAACGTGAAGGTAATGTTGCAAATGCTTTTCAATTGTCAGCCTATAGTATTTTTAATTTAGGCTTGGGGTATGAAATCAATCAAAATTTGTCACTGAATTGTATGGTAACAAATCTTTTTAATTCAGAAGGTTTAGCCAATTTTTTTGGAGCGAACAGCTTTGGTGCTAGTGCAAATGGTGCCACTTCAGAATTTATTCAGGATAATCCTGATGCTAGTTTTGTTGTAGTTCCTGTACTACCAAGAGGTATGATGGTGAGACTAGGGTATCGATTATAGGATTGTGAAAATTGTTTCATAGACATTGCTATAAATTTTCGTTGAATACCCATCGAAGGATGGTTTTAAGAAGTCAGCATAACTATAAAAGCCTTTCAAGAAATTGAAAGGCTTTTATAGTTTTTACATTTTTTATGAATTAATTTGCGTATTATTTAAACCCTGTAATAATCAGCCTTCCAATTTTTAATGGCCATTTTTATTTCTTTGCTAGATAATTTTTCTTTCAAAGCTCTTTCTGTTAATTGCAAAAACTCTTCATCACTAGAAAAACGGAGTGCAATTATTTGTGACATTCTTAATTCTGGAGGTAATAATTTTCCTGACATTGCGTAATAACGAAGATTTTCTTCTGCTTTTATAGCTCTGTCTTGAGCCTTTAAAGGAAAGATTCGTACATACCAAGCAAGTAGTATTAAAATAACGGCTATTAGAACAACCATTGATGCCAAATACAAGTTCTCTGCTGTAGCATGGAAAAGATGATTTAGCGCACCTATTAATAAGGCTAATAAGGCTATAAATAATACACCATGAAATCCTTTTACTAATCTCCCGTGATTTTTTAAATTCTGTTCTTTCATTTTTTTTAATTTGATGTTAAAGTTTATGTTATCATTAATGCTATTCTAAGAGCATTGTAAGAGATTAATTTACAATCATTCATTAATTGTGAATGTTTATTATCCGTAGTTCTTTCAAAAGCCTTAATAATCAGGGGTTATTAGTTTTTTGAGTGCTTCATTTACTATTGCAACAGGTAATGTACACATTTGTTCTTTAAAGTTTCTATTGCTTTTAATGAAAGAATCTATTAGCGAAAATAAAAGAGAGATAAAGCAATGATATTCGTAGCTACCGTTTTTTAGAGCTTTTTCTTTCAGCGCAATTTTTAATGATTTTATTCAAAAACTTAAAAACTTAATACTAGTAATATTAACAATTAGAAATTTTATTTAACATATTGTTTTTTAATAAATTAGGAAAAAAATAACATGTGGTGTAATTTTTGAGGTGGATTATTAAGTAGTTTTAGACAGAATAAAAACCAACCCATCATGAAAAAACGAATCCTTATCATAGGAATTCCTATTGTAATACTTCTCCTTGGCTATTCTTTTTTTAAAACTGATGCAGAAGAAGATATTTCGATTAAAGCTGAAGTTGTAAAAGGAGAGTTCTTAAATGAAGTTATAATTTCCGGAGAGGCACAATCTACAAGCCTTAAGAATATTGATGGTCCAGACAACCTACGTAAATTCAGATTAAATAATATCAAAATACAAGATCTAATTCCTGAAGGAACTGTGGTTAGTAAAGGAGATTATGTTGGTAGACTTGACCCTTCTTCAGTGAATGAACAAATTATTGATGCACGCTTAAATTTAGAAAGTGCTGAGTCGCAATTCACACAAGAACAACTAGATACTACATTAACACTAAAGCAAGAGCGAACAGCTATAAAAGATATTCTATTTAATATTGAAGAAGATAAGCTAGAGCTGAAACAATCGATATATGAATCACCGGTTACCATAAAACAATTAGAAATAAAAATTGAAAGAGCTGAACGTGATTTAAAAGAGAAAAAAGAGAATTATTCGATTAAGAAAAGAAAGGCAGTGGCTAAAATGGTTCAGGTAGGTACAGAGGTCTCTAAGATAAGAACACGATTGGAGGACTTAATTGAACTTCAAGCTTCATTTACTATAAATTCGGACGCTAACGGTATGATTACCTATGCCAAAAATTGGGACGGTAGTAAAAAGAAGGTTGGCTCTGATATAAGTCCATGGGATTTGACAATTGCAACCTTACCGGATTTAACAAAAATGGAATCCAAAACCTACTCGAATGAAGTAGATATAAGAAAAATAAAGAAAGATCAGGCAGTGTCTGTTGGTTTTGATGCTTTTCCTGATATCGTTATGGATGGTATTGTTACGAGTGTAGCAAATGTAGGAGAAAATAAAAGAGGCTCTGATATTAAGCTATTTCAAGTATCTATAAAATTAAATGAATCTAATTCAAGTATTAGACCAGGGATGACCACTTCGAATAGAATTTTGATTCAAAAAGAAAAAGATGTATTAATGATTCCTTTAGAGGCCGTTTACTCCAAAGATTCTATTAGTTATGTATATATAGATTCAGGTTTTTCTATAGATAAAAGACAAATTGAATTAGGGGATTCTAATGAAGATGTTATTATCGTCAAGAGCGGACTAAAGGAAAAAGACGTGGTTTATTTGACTAAACCAAAGGGGTTAGAAGAAAAAAGTATTGCACAGTTAAGGTAATTTCATCCTATGATTGACAAAATACTCGTAGAGACCATAAAATCAAATATTACAGAAGCCATTCGTGTAATATTAGCAAACAAAGTGCGTACATTTTTAACGGCCTTAGGTATCATATTTGGCGTTGCTGCGGTAATAACCATGTTGGCTATTGGAAAGGGAGCAGAAAAAGAGATTCTATCCCAGTTAGAATTAGTGGGGGTGAATAATATAGTGGTTTCGCCAATACCCGATGATGCCGATGAAGATGCGTCTAATGATGATGATGAGGGTGGTGCAAAAGAAATCATTAGATTCTCAAAGGGATTGGATTTATTGGATGTCACTAGCATTCAAAAAAATATTCCAACGGTAAAACAACTAAGTCCTGAGATTATTCTAGAAACGTATATGATTAAAAAGGGCAGACAAAGCCCTGTTAAATTAATTGGAGTAACAAATTCCTTTTTCGAGACCTCTAATATTCATATCGGTCAAGGAAAAAAATTCACTGAGGTACAATCCGTTAATGCTTTGCCAGTTTGCATTATTGGTGAAAAAGTAGAGAAAAAATTATTCACTGGTGAAAGTGCCATTGGTAAGCATATAAAAGTTAAAGATGTTTGGCTTAAGGTTATTGGAATCATAGAGGAAAAATTAATTTCAGAAACAGCTCAGGAAAATTTAGGAATTAGAGACCTTAACCAAGATGTTTATATTCCCATTAAAACATTTTTAGTACGGTATAAAGATAGAAAAATAGTTAGTGATCAAACCTTAGATATTAGTGGGGGAGGAATGATTATTATCGGAGGAAATAATAATGGCCCTAAGAAAAGGATTCCTAGAGGTAATTATCATCAAATAGATAAGCTAACCATACAGGTAAATAATTCCAATGAATTAAAAGCGACTGCAGAAGTAATTAGTAAAATGCTAAAAAGAAAGCATAATGGGATGTTAGATTTTGAAATTTCAATACCTATAAATCTCTTAAAGCAGCAACAAAAGACAAAGCAGATTTTCAACATCGTTTTAAGTATTATAGCAGGAATATCGTTATTGATTGGTGGTATTGGGATTATGAATATTATGTTGGCATCAATTTTAGAAAGAACCAAAGAAATTGGGATTATGAAGGCTATCGGTGCTACGAAGCAAGATATCATTTTGCAATTTTTGTCTGAATCTGTTTTGATTAGTCTAAGTGGTGGTATTGTAGGTTGTTTACTTGGGATAATAGCCTCCTATATATTAGAACTCGCAACCGATATTGAAACGATAGTTTCTATGAGCTCTATTCTGTTATCTTTTTTTGTAGCCACTTTTATTGGTCTCATTTTTGGAGTCTTACCTGCTAAATCTGCTGCAAATAAAAACCCTATTGAGGCTATAAGACATGAATAGAAATTAATAATCAAATATTTAGAATACATCACAATTCCATATTGATTAAAACCAACCAAATGAAAAAAACTCTATTTATCCTTTTTCTGATTTTTCATACATTTAGTTATGGTCAATCTCAAAAAATTAAATTAGCCGAAGCCATTAAGATAGCTCAAAAAAAGTCTCCGCAATATGTTAGAGCGTTAAATACACACCAGGGGAGTTATTGGAGGTATAGGAATTATGTTGCTGATTTTTTGCCGCAATTTAGTTTAAGTGCAACGCTGCCAGAATACTCAAATTCTATTCGGCGAATTACGAATGATGAAGGGCAAGATATTTTTGTAAAGCAAAATCAATCTGTTATTGATGCAAATTTAAGAATAGAGCAAAAGGTACCCTATACTGGTGGGGCGTTTTCATTAAATACACAATTAGAACGTGTGGATAATTATGGTACAATGAAAACAACTAACTATTCGTTAATTCCTTTCTCTATAAATTATTACCAAAATTCACTTTTTTACAATCCATATAAATGGAATCGTCAAATAGAGCCGCTACGGTATGAGGAATCTAAACGTAATATTATTGAAAACATGGAGGATATTTCTTTAACCACCTGTCTGCGTTATTTTGGTTTGCTAAAGGCACAGGTAAGTTTGGATATTGCAAAGAAGAATTTATCTAACCAAGATACATTACTACAAATTACTCAAGGAAGATTTAAAATTGGAAAAATTGCGGAAAATGAGTTATTGCAAATAGAATTAAGTCATTTAATTTCAAAAAACAATGTGACTACAAACACCATTTTGTTAAAAAAAACCTCACAAGATCTAGCGCGATTTTTAGAATTAGATACCGAGACAATTGAGCTTGAAGTGCCAGAAAAGCTAACTGAGTTTGGGGTTAATATAGAAAAGGCATTGGCAGAAGCTTCAACCAATAGAAAATCTGTAATAGAGTTTAGACGAAGACGCTTGGAAGCAGAACAGCGATTGGCGCAAGTTAAAGGAAGTAATCGTCTAGAAATAGATGTTAGAGCCAACTTTGGTTTAAACAGACGGGCAGAGGAGTACAATGATCTTTTTCAGGATTATGACAAGCAACAAAATGTGTCTGTTACTCTGGGAATTCCAATATTTGATTGGGGGGTATCTAAATCAAGACGAAAAATGGCGGAAGCTGATTTGAATTTAGTTGAGAATGATATTAAACAAGAAAAACAGGCTTTTGAACAAGAAATATATTTACATACATTAAACTGGTCTAGCCAAAGAGATTTCTTGGCAACTTCTGAAAAGGCTAAAGAAATTGCCCTGAAAAGATATGAAATCACCAAGGAACGATATATGCTTGGCAAGATTACCATAACCGATCTAAACATAGCACAGGAAGAAAAAGATAAGGCAGTGGTAGGCTATCTTAATTCTTTAGAAAAGTTTTGGGTTGATTATTACACACTTAGACGATTAACACTTTATGATTTTGCGGTGGATGAGAAAATTACAATTGAGGATATTATATTCGATTAGCCGCTATTTTAAACTATTAAAACCCCATATAATCTGGATTAGATAGCTGCTTAAGCGCTTCATTTACCGTGGCTACAGGTAATTTACACGTTTGTTCTTCGCAGACAAATATTAATGTTTCTTTTGTCGTAAAACGGCCTTGAAATAGGGGGAGTTCACTTTTAATTGTACTTCCAATTATGATGCTATTAGGTATAGCGTTCGAATGTAATTCTTGAACTAAAGTCTTGGCATTATCCCCCACTACCGCAATTTCATAAAAAGGATGCGTGGTTTTTAATAATAAGGAATTCCATTTCGCATAATTAGACGGACTTTCTTCTACTTGTGAAACTATAGAGGCAAGCATGTTTTGTGCTTTCTGAGTAAATTCTATAGTATACATAATATGACCTATTGTAAATAGGTTATGTGCGGCAACGGCATTAGGCGAAGGGATAACACCATCATCTATCTTTAAAATTTTTGAAATTAGGTTTTCACCGGCACTATAAACGAATAAGCCAGATTCAGGATCATTAAAATCTTCTTGAACAATAGTATTTAATGCTATCGCTTGATTAAGATAGCTAGTATCTAAGGTTACTTCATATACATCTAAAGCAGCATTTGCTAAAAAGGCATAATCTTCTAAAAAACCAGGAATTTTTTTACTTTCTTTTTTATACGAATGAACTAATTTATTTTTTTCACCACTGTTATTTGTGATAAATTCTAAATCAGCAATTGCTCTTTGTAAATATTCTTCATTATGAAATGCTTTATAGGCATCTACAAAACCTGAAACTAATAAAGCATTCCATGAAGTGATAATCTTATCATCTTTACGTGGTGCTATTCTAGAATTTCTGGCTTTCATTAATAGTTTTTGCCATTTAGAAATATGCTCATTTAAGCTGGATAAATTCAAATCTTTTTCTTTAGCAAATGCACCTCGGTATTTTAAAGTGTGAATTACGTAGGAGTTATTTTCCCATACTTGCTTAGGGGTAATACCATAGAATTCTCGGAATAAATCAAAATCTTTCTGGAGCACAGTTTTCAACTCTTCTTGTGTCCATACATAATATTTACCCTCTTCACCTTCGCTATCCGCATCAATTGCTGCGTAGTATCCTCCTTTTGGATTTTTCATTTCTTGCTCAATAAATTCCAAGGTTTCTTCTGCAATCGTCTTGTAAAGTGGGTCTTTAAATGTTATATATGCTTTGGAATATAAACTCACTAATTGGGCATTATCGTAGAGCATTTTTTCAAAATGCGGTATTTTCCAGTACGCATCTGTACTATATCTAAAAAAACCACCTCCAATATGATCATACACGCCACCCATAGCCATTTTGTCTAGGGAGGTCTTAACAAAAGACAAGGCTTCAGCATCATGAGTTATGGTGGCATAATCTAAAAGAAAACTTAGATTCACAGGGAGCATGAATTTTAGATCTCCTTTATTTCCTCCCCATTCCATATCCCAATTAGATTTCCAATTGCTAATACTTGTGGTTAATGTATTTTTATTAAGCATTTCGGCACTATCTGAAGGCTCAATAATATTAACTTCTTCTATTCCAGCTGCAAGCCTATCTGCATAAGCCCGTGCTTCTTCAGGGTTAGTTTTATATTTAGTACTTATATCAGTTAAGATTTTAATCCATTGGGCTGTAGTATGGTAAGTGCCCCCATAAAGTGGTTTGCCGTCTGGTAAGGTAATAATGTTTAAAGGCCAACCACCTTGTCCTCTTAACAATTGTATAGCAGTCATATAAATCTGGTCTACATCTGGACGTTCCTCACGATCAACTTTAATATTTACAAAATTTTCATTCATCAATTTGGCAACAGCTTCATTTTCAAATGTTTCCTCTTCCATAACATGACACCAATGGCATGAACTATAACCAATACTTACAAGTACTAATTTATTTTCTTCGGCAGCAGTTTCTAGGGCTTGCTTGCTCCAAGGTTTCCAATCTACAGGATTATGAGCATGCTGAAGTAGGTAAGGACTTGTTTCATGAACTAAATCATTTGTAAAAGCATACTCTTTTTTGCTTTGATTAGGATCATTACCCTTGCAAGACAGAAGAAAAGTTAATAAAACATTATACAGCGTATATTTAAAAATAGATTTTGACATCATTGCGTACCTAGTTTATATTTCGAAGTGATATAATATATGAAAATAGGGAATATATTTTTACTTCTACAATAGCGCATAAAATAACAATTCTAATTCGTATAGAAATAATCAGGATACTATAGATAGGGGTAATGACTTATTTAATAATCAACCAATAACAATATACCTAAATTTACTAATTGTAGATCTTCGATTGCAATAAATTAAGTGAACATGAATCCTCAAGAGGCTTTTTTATAAGTCAAAAATCTAATTGAAATTCATTTACAATTTCTAATATTAATTATTATTGTATCATTTTGGTACAATAATAGTTTTATAGCTAGATTATTTTCACTTTCTTGTTGAAAAATTAAGTGTTGACTACAAAAAAGCTAAAACCTCTTTTACCACAGGAAGACTACCTGCCACATGTGGCTTACGACTGTGTTATATTTGGTTTTGATGGCAAAGAGCTGAAAATACTTATTCTAGAATACCATAATACGGGTTATTTTGCTTTGCCTGGTGGTTTTATTAAAGTAAGCGAGAGTATTGATACGGCTGTGAAACATGGTTTAAAAGAACGCACGGGATTAGATAATATATATTTAGAACAGTTTTACACCTTTGGAAGTATGTCAAGAGTAGCACCAGATACAATGCGGACTATTTTAAAGGCTAATGATTTTGATTGTGTAGAAAGCAATTGGTTATTTGATCGATTTATATCAGTAGCTTATTACGCCTTAATTAATTACAATTCAGTCACCCTTAAACCTGATGAATTTTCAGATTCAATAAATTGGTATTCGATAGATGAATTACCTGATTTGATGATGGATCATAATGAAATATCAAAAAAAGCCTTACAGGTTTTAAGAGCCAATCTTGAGAAAAATCTAATTGGCATGAATTTGCTTCCAGACAAATTTACCATGAAAGAATTAAAGGAAGTATATGAGGTTATATTAGGAGAAAAACTTGGGCGCACTAGTTTTCAACGAAAGATTTTATCATTAGATATTTTAATTCGGCACGAAAAATTGTATACGGGTGGCGCGCATAAAGCCCCATATGTATATAGTTTTAAAACAAAAAATAATTAATTAACTCAAACAAATAAATCATGAAAAAATTAACGGGTAAATTTATTTTCATCACACTTTTTTTAATAGGTGCTTTGTGTGGCAATGCACAAGACAAACTTGGAGGGTTGGCACTCTATACAGTTCGTGATAATATGTCTGTTGATGCCAAAGCAACCCTTAAAGCTGTGGCTGATGCTGGATATAGAAACATAGAATCCGCAGGTTACGCAGATGGTAAGTTTTATAATATGACGCCTACAGATTTTAAAAAATTAGTTAAAGAATTGAAATTAAAACCGATTAGCACACACCAAGGTTCAGTTACTCTGGAGAATGCAGATGCTATGATTGCAGATGTAAAGGCTGCAGGTTTCAAGTATTTTGTAATTCCAGTACCACCAATGGGTCTTTTTAAATTTGATCAAGAGACAAGAACCATGGGGATGACTGGAGGGGTAGCTAATTTGACTGAAATTATAAATACTTTGGGTGAAAAATGCCATAAAGCAGGCTTGAAATTGTTATATCATAATCATGATTTCGAATTTAAAAAAGATGCAGATGGGATTGTACCTATTGAGTATATGTTACAACACACCAACCCTAAATATGTAAATTTTCAGATGGACCTATTTTGGGTAACAAAAGCGGGGGCTGATCCAGTTGCTTATTTTGAAAAATATCCAGGCCGATTTAAAATTTGGCATGTTAAAGACATGGATGATGATGGTAATTTTACTCCAGTAGGAAACGGAAACATAGATTTTGCGCGAATATTGAGCCATAAAAGACTTTCAGGAATGAAGTATTATATGGTGGAACAAGACATGACTTTTGACGGAATGAAACCTCTTGAAGCTATAAAAATAAGTCATTCAGGATTGAAGGAAATTGGTTTTAAAAAGTAAAATTCTAGCGGTTAAAAATAAAAGGGGGCTTAATTTAGTTAAGCTCCTTTTTTATTTTACATATATTTAGGAACTTTCTAATACTGTACTTTTATATGTACTTTTGAGTTTGTAAAATAGCTTCAATTTTTTAACCTAGAAGTAAAGTCCTTTATCTCATAATGAAGTTTCACTACGCAATAATTCTTTTTGTTTGGTTTCTGTCTAATTCAATTTTGGGGCAGAAGGTACTTCCTCCAATTTATAACTACAAAATATTTGACTATAAAGCCGCTAGTCAAAACTGGGATGTTGCAGTAGATAGTACAGGGGCTTTATATGCCGCCAATAATAAAGGCTTGTTATATTATAATGGTGAAGAATGGGTTTTGAACAAATTACCCAACAATACAATTATAAGATCTGTTAAGGTTGTGGATGATAAAATATTTACCGGCTCTTATGAAGAGTTTGGTTTTTGGAAAAAAAATGAATTTGGATTATTAGACTATACTTCACTAACCCATTTAATCAAGAATTACAAGTTTACAAATGAAGAATTTTGGCAAATTATCACCTACAATGATGCTCTTGTTTTTCGTTCGTTTTCAACGGTATACATTTATAGGAATAATGAAATTAAAGTGATTGATGTCGATGTGGTTGTTACAGATCTTGTAGCATATAAAAATCAATTATACATAGCAGGAGGTGGAACAGGTATTTATAGATTGAAAGAAAACACTTTTGTGCCAGTTGCTAATCTTGATATGCTTTTAAATAAGACCATCATTGCAATGTCTGTTATTAATGATGAATTATTAATTGGCACAAAATTAAATGGGTGTTATGCACTAAAGAATGATGTTTTGACGGAGTGGGATAATGAAATAAATAGAGAGCTTAAGAAACATCAACTTAATGATATTGTTCCATATCCTAAGGATAAAATCGCCTTTGGAACCATAAAAAAAGGAGTATATCTTTATGATCTGAACCAACAAAGTTATATAAATCTAGACCGGGAGACGGGACTACAAAACAATACCGTTTTGTCAATATTTCATTTTGATAATCAATTATGGTTAGGCTTAGATAATGGGATAGATCGGATAAGGACCAACGCGCCAATTACCTACTATACTGATTTTTCTGGTGTTGTAGGTACCACATATGATATTGCATATCTAAATGATATTATTTACTTAGGAAGTAATACTGGCATCTATTATTTTGAAGATGACCAATTAAAGTTCGTTGAGAATTCTCAAGGCCATGTTTGGGATCTAACGGTAGTGCAAGGAGAATTATTTGCAGGGCATAATACAGGAACATTTAAAGTAAATAAAAATCAACTAGATAAAATCTCATCTGTTTCTGGTGGATACCAATTAGTTAAAGTGCCGGAGCAAGAAAATATGTATTTTCAAGGAACGTATATAGGGATATCCAAATTTTCTAAAAATTCGGATGCTACATGGAATATAAAACCATTAACGCGTATACAATTTCCAGTAAAACAACTTTGTTTTGAATCTAACAATGTACTTTGGGCAGCGCATCCATACAAAGGGTTTTTCAGACTTCGTTTAAATAGTGCATTAGACCAAGTATTAGAAATTCAAGAATTTAATCACGATGCCATACCCAATAACTACAATGTTAAGGTTTACAATGTAAAAAACCAGATCGTTTTATATGCTGATGGAATCTGGTATAGATACAATACTATTTTAAACAAAATTGAAATTTTTAACGATTTTGAGAAATATAAAAACAATGAATTAATATATAATGATGGGGACTATTTTTGGTTTATAGACAATGAAAATAGCAAAGAGCTCGTCTATACAAATTTGCGAGAAAAAAAGCTATCTATCGCCGAAAACGTACTTAAAAAACGATTGGTGCCAGATGCCGAAAACGTCATAAAATTTAATGATTCTATTTTTGTACTAACACTAAATGATGGTTTTGCTCAAATTAATCTTAATAAGGTTAATAGGTATCTGGAAAAATTTGAAATACCGAAACCACAATTAAATTATTTTAAAGATGAGCAACAGCGATTTTCTTTAAATAATAATGATTTCAAAATCAATTATAAAAACTCCCAAAGCATCACATTTCAGGTGTCATCACCAAATTTGGCAAAACCTAGATATTATTATCAATTGTCGGGCACCAAAGAGCAAACAAGTTATGTAGATGCTGGAACCGTTAATTTTCAGAATTTACCTCATGGCAGTTACACTGTAAACGTATCAACCGTTAGTATTGATGGTAAAACTTCAGAACCAAATAGGTTTACTTTCGAAATAGCCCCGCCGTGGTACCTTTCGCTAGTGAGTAAAATGGTATATGTTTTACTATTTTTTCTAATTATCTTCTTAGTTCGAGATTATAACCGCAAAAAACTCGCAAGGAAACAGAAGATTTTTAAAGAAGAAATGGATCGTAAGCAGGAGGAACATATCGCTAATTTAGAAAAAGAAAAACTAGCAAAAGAAATTAAGCTTAAACAACAAGAATTAACTAGTACTACATTAAATATTGCCAAAAAGAACGAAGTTATCTTGGAATTAAAAAATATGGTTGTAATGAATAAAGATAAGTTTCCAAGTTCATCACGTTATGGGTCATTTATAAAAAAATTAGATAAATCGGTAAATGATTCTGAAGATTGGAAACGTTTTGAAGTAAATTTTAAGGAGCTTCATGAAGATTTTTTTGAACGCCTTTTAAAAGAATTCCCAAAGCTTACACCAAAAGATTTAAAGCTTTGTGCGTACCTGAAAATGAATCTTTCATCAAAGGAAATAGCTCCACTAATGGGAATTTCGCTTCGAGGTGTAGAAATTCACAGGTATCGTTTAAGAAAAAAGCTACAAATAGATACATCAGAATACCTGTCAAGTTTTTTAATTACTTTTTAGAACAATGCCCATACCCATCGAAATACTACATGGTGAAATTAACGATACTTCAATTTTAATGTCGATTTAGTTTTAAAATAGCATAAAGACTCACAATATATGGGTTATATGTAATTTTTATAATACATCATTACTACATCACAATGTTAAAATATTAACTTCAATTACTATTTAGACTACTGCAATTATCCCATAAACACTGCTTCTTGTTTAAGAAAACCAATTGATGTAGTTATTATGTAGACCTAAACAGAGCATACAAGCACACTTGTTTGTTAATTTAGCAATAAACTAACTCAATTAATAAACACATATGAAAATAAGCAATGTTATATTGACGATTTCGTTTTTGTTGTTTCAGTCTATACTTTTTAGTCAGAACAATACTTCGATCTCCGGAACAGTTACAGATATTGAGAATCAACCTTTGCCAGGAGCATCGATTGTATTAAAAGGAACGACAACAGGAACACAAACCGATTTTGATGGTAATTTTATCTTAGATAAGATTCCTTCTAATGGTATTTTAGTTGTTAGTTATGTTGGTTACACTACAAAAGAGGTGCCAATTTCAAATCAACAGCAAATCACAATTAGTCTTCAAGAGGATGCGCAAGCATTAGATGAAGTAGTAGTAGTTGGTTATGGAACCCAAAAAAAAGCAGATTTAACAGGTGCAATTACTACAATTAAATCAGAAGACATTGAAAAAACGCCTAATAGTAATGTTATGCAATCTTTACAAGGTAAGGTAGCAGGTTTACAGGTGACAAGTACAGGTTCTCCAGGTGATTCTCCTACCGTTAGGATACGTGGTGTTTCTTCATATAATAATGGTGGTAACACCAACCCTTTATATGTTGTTGACGGAATGTTTTATGACAATATCGATTTTTTGGATAATAGTCAAATAGAGACTGTTTCTGTATTAAAGGATGCATCTTCAGTTGCTATTTTTGGACAAAAGGGTGTTAATGGAGTTATAATCATTGAAACTAAAACAGGAAAATTAGAACAAAAACCGGTATTTACTTATAATGGTTATACAGGTTACCAAGTTGCACAGAATGTTATGAAAATGGCAAATGCAGAGCAATTTGTAACCATGGCTAATGAATCTGGTTCAGATGCTGATATTCAATTTGTTCAAAATGCAATGCAACGTTATGGCAGAAGTAGAATTAATCCAAATGTACCAAATGTTAACACAGACTGGTATAAAGAGGTTTTAAGAGTTGCGCCAATAATTAGCCATAGTATAGGAGCTTCAGGTGGTGGAGAATCTGTTACTTATGGAGTGAGTACAAACTATTTTTCTCAGGATGGTATTCTTGACATGAAGAATGATTATGAGCGTTTTAATATTCAGTCTAATGTAGATATTAAATTATCTGAAAGATTAAAAATAGGAACCAATGCAATTTTCAGTAATGCTAACAAGTATAACGCAGAGAATGGAGCATGGTTTCAAGCTTATTTTGCTGTTCCAATTTTACCTGTATATGATGAATTAAATATAGGAGCAACACCAATTGCTTTTTCAGATGCATCACGATTAGGGTACCGCGGTTCTCAAAACCCATTTCCAGTAATGAATTTTAATAATAATTTTCTTAAAATAAGAAAGATACTTGCAAGTTTAAATTTAGAATATTCAATTATACCCGATAAGCTTGCATTTAAAACGTCATACAGGCATGATTATTCAACAATTTCTGAACGAAATGTTAGACTGCCTTATTTTATTTCTGAAAATTCACAAAGAGAAACATCGTCTATAATAAGACAAGAACAAACTTTTTCAAATCAAATTTGGGATAATACGATAACTTATAAAGATAGTTTTGAAGATCACAATTTAACTTTATTAGCAGGTACTTCCTATAGGGATGAACAATATAATAGATTCAAGGCTACAGGAAATGATATTCAGGGTATTGGCTTAGAGAGTTCTTGGTATTTAGATTTTGCAGACCCTACCTCATTTAGTAATCAAGTGGAAGAAATTGGTGATCGTTTTTATGCGTTAGCATATTTTGGAAGACTAGAGTACAATTACAAAAGTAAATATCTTTTAAATGCTACAGTAAGGCATGAAGGTGATGCAAAGTTTCCAAAGGAAATTTGGGTTACAACTCCAACAGTTGGCATGGGTTGGGTTATTTCTGAGGAAAATTTTATGCAAGATAATGAGGTGTTTGATTTTTTAAAACTTCGTGGTAGTTGGGGTCAATTAGCAAATGGAGCATTAGGTGGCAGTGCAGGCACTAGAACTGTTTCACAAATTACTACAGATATAGGTGATGTCGCGACAAATGGTATCATCAGTTCAAGTAATTTCACCAATTTAGCGCGTGAAATTTTAGAAGAAACAAATGTTGGTATAAGTGCAAGAATGTTTCAAAATAAATTATCACTTGAGGCAGATTATTATATAAGAGATACAAAGAAATTAGTAATACCTGTAGATCAACCAATAGTTAGCAATACAATATTAGAGAACGTTGGTGAAATGAGAAATACAGGTTTTGAAATCTCTGCCAATTGGAGCCAACTAATAAATGATAATTGGAGTTTTTCATTAGGAGGTAATGTCGCTACACTTAAAAACGAGGTAACTAAGATTAATAGTGCTTCAGGTTATTTTGATACTGGTAGTGCCGAGTTCCGTCAAAGAACTATGGTAGGAGAACCGATAGAGGCATTTTTTGGATGGGAAGTAGTTGGTGTTTACCAAAATGATACCGAAATACAAAATGATCCAATTGCTGTTGCAAATAACTTAGTGCCTGGTGATTTTAAATATAGAGATCTAGATATAGATGGCGATATAGATGCTGATGACAGAGTTGTTTTAGGGTCCTATTTACCTTCCTTCAATTATGGAGGAAATTTACAAGTTTCTTATAAGAATTTTGATTTTTCTATAGCAGTATTCGGTCAGACAGGGAATGAAATACTCAACAGAAAAAGAGGAGAGGTGTTATTTACTAATGACACCAATATGGATGCTGATTTAGTGATTAATAGATGGCATGGAGAAGGAACAAGCAATACATATACTTCTTCAGCTGGTAGAAGAAAGTTATGGAATCAAAAGATGAGTTCATTTTTTATAGAAGATGGTTCATTTTTTCGTATTCAAAATCTACAATTAGGGTATAGAATACCATCTGGTTCATTAATAGGAAAGAATATGCCAGAAACTAAAATAACCTTTACGGCAGAGCGTCCATTTACATCGTTTAAATATAATGGATTTAATCCAGAAGTTGCAGATGGAATTGATAGGCAAACATATCCTGTACCAGCTATATATACTGTTGGTGTTAATATAAAAATTTAAAAAATTGCGCAAATGAAAAATTTAAAACAATTACTAAAAATGCTGACTATTTTAATAGCAGTGTTTATTACTACAATATCCTGTAGTGATAAATTAGAAGAAAATGATGGGCAATTATCAGCAGATGATTTAGATTTCACACTCTCTGAAAATATGGTCTTACCACTTATTGGTGCTTATTCTGAAACGTATTCAAGAGGATGGGAAGACCCATTATTAATTGGAGTTAGAGGAGATGATGTTAATGCAGGTGGTGTTGGAGATGCACAAGGAGGTTTTACAAACGCTGATCTTTTTGATTATGATAATGGATACTGGATGTTTAATCAAGTGTGGAGTAACTTCTATGGAGATATAACAGATATCGTAAATTCTCGTGAAACAATAGAAAAATATAAAGAGTTTGCAACTGGGAATTATGTTGCATTAGCGGATCAATATATTGCAGAAACAAAGGTTTTGAGTGGTTTTCAACATTTACAAATGTCTCGTTTATGGTCAGATATTTTTATTATAACCACTTCAAGTGTTTCTGATGATATTGATGCAGGAGTTAAGACTAAAGAAGAAGTAATGCAATATGTTTCAGATTTAATGGACGAAGCAATACCATTCTTACCAGATATGAGACCTAACGAAAGAACAGATGTTCCTGGAGGTGTTACAAAATACACAGCATTAGCAATAAAAGCTTTAGCGAATTTAGAATTAGAAAATTACCAAGCTGTTGCAGATATAACAGGTCAAATAATTAATTCAAACAAGTTTTCGTTGTTCCCAGATTTTTATGAGTTATTTAAAAAGCCAGGTCAGTATAGTAATGAGAACTTATTTGAATTACAATTTTCAGATTATAATTCTGATTCGGGTGATGTTAATAATCATTTATATGCACCATTTGGACCATCAAGTTGGACTCCCTCTGTATCAACAGCTTCAGGGGGTTGGGGTTTCTATGAGCCAAGTCTAAAGTACATTAAGTTTATGATAGATAGAGATGATGAAACTCGCTTAGTAACAAGCGTTTGTTTTACTCCTCGTGGTATTGACGAAATAATGTTAGACCCTAATTATACTACATTACCTAATTACATTTCTAATGTAACTCCAGATGGTGATGAATTTAACGATTATGCTAGAGCAAGGTTTGCAAGTGGTAAGCATTATTTGCCATCTAATCAACTAACAGCTGGTAGAAATGATTATGGCTCTAGTAAAAACTTTATAGTTATTAGGTACGCTGAAATATTATTAATGTATGCAGAAGCTTTAACTCATGGAGCAAGTGGTAGCCCTATGACAGCAGATCAAGCTGTTAATTTGATTAGAGAAAGAGTTGGGATGACTCCTTTATCTGGTGTAACGACTGATGATGTAATGGATGAGAAATTTGCCGAACTAGGTATGGAATGGGGAATTCGTTATTTTGATATGATACGATTAAATAATTATGATGAATTAAGTTATGATGGTAGAATATTTACAGCTAATGCAGAATACTTACCATATCCTCAGGATCAATTGGATCTATTACCACTTGAGAATTAATACAATTTAAACTAAACTAATATGAAAAATATATCAAAATGTATAAGAGGTTTTTTTATCATACTTTTAGTAGTATCATGTGATCAAGGTATAGATGAAATTACGCGTGTGGATCCAGGAACTGATGTTTCTGCACCTCAGGTTAAGATTAATTCTCCTGCTGAAGGCTTAGCTATAAAAGTATTTGAAGAAGTAACCACCTTGGATATAGATATAGAGGTGACTGATGATATAGAAGTGCAAAAAATTATAGTGCTTTTAGATGGCTCAGAAATTAAAATTTTCAATGCTTTTAAAGATTACCGAAGAGCTCTAGAAGAATTTACCTATAATGATTTAGTTGATGGGGACCATGTTTTAACGGTTGCAGCAACCGATATAGAAGGTAAAACCACAACTGTAGAGGTTAATTTTTCTAAGCAACCTCCCTATAGTCCATTGTTTGACGGAGAAGTTCTATATATGCCTTTTGATGGCGATTACAGAGATTTAATACGATTTAGTATAGCCGATCAAATTGGAACACCAGGGTATTCAGGTTCTGGTTATGCAGGAACGAATGCCTATAAAGGTGCTTCCGATTCTTATATAACATTGCCATCTGAAGGATTAAAAAGCAATGAATTTAGTGCAGCTTTTTGGTATAAAGTAAATGCAAGTCCAGATCGAGCAGGTATTTTAGTGGCAGGAGATGATGCTACCGACCGTAACCAAGGGTTTAGATTATTT
>TARA_R110002050_G_scaffold109798_2_pt1 | contig 26919 bp, 23 predicted proteins | sample TARA_R110002050 | Tara Oceans TARA_R110002050 (sample SAMEA4396988) | marine metagenome | biome: Polar Biome; feature: [DCM] deep chlorophyll maximum layer (ENVO:01000326); material: water (ENVO:00002006), including particulate matter (ENVO:01000060) such as... | depth 25 m
AGGTCAGTTGCAAACGCAGTTAATACCGGAAACTTTACCGGTGCCAAGGTCAATGCAGATTTGGCCAATGAGCAATTTAAATAATTGCTATTGCAGGCTATTGCTAACGTTCAATAAAATATGTGTGAGATCATAATTAAGGTTAGTGGTGAACAAAGTCATTTTTCTGTAATAAAGTATGCCTTAAAAACTGATTGTCATGGATGATTTTTGGGAGCTAAGTTTTAAGAGAAACACTGTCATGTGGGGAAAGGAACCAGCCGATGCCGCGCTTATGGTAGCCAATAGTTTTAAGGTTAAAGGCTACGATGAAATTTTAATACCCGGCTGTGGTTATGGTAGAAATGCCTTGCCCTTTATTGCTATGGCAATGAATGTTACAGGAATAGAAATTTCGGCTACAGCTATAGTTATTGCATCTAATTTGGTGCCTGATAAATTCAAAATTTATAATGGTAATGTAACCGATATGCCATTTGATCAAAAGTTGTATGATGGTATTTTTTGCTACTCGTTATTGCACCTTTTAAATAGTGTACAAAGAAGTAACTTAATTAGAAATTGTTATAACCAGCTTTATATAGGTAATTCTATGGTTTTTGTTACGTTGTCTACTAATGATCATCAATTTGGTAAAGGAACCAAGATTTCCAAAAACCATTATTTATCCAAACATCATATTGAATTATATTTTCATGACACCGCTTCTATTCACAAGGAATTTAGTGATTATGGTATAAGTGATGTAAGAGAAATTATTGAACCTGTAAAGGGTATGAAAAATGCTTTAAATCAACGTTTATGGATGATTACCTGTACCAAATAAACTGTTGGTTCATAATAACTATGAGTAGGTTTGTGTAGATCATATGGTTTAGAAGTATAGTAGGTGTTGTAAGTTTTTGGTTGAATTCACCTCTAATACTTTAATATTGGTTGAATTGTAATTAAAACAATAGTTATGGGTTTTGAAAAAGTATCTTTTATTAATTCTCAAGGAAAAAAATTAGCCGCACGTCTAGAAAGACCTGATAACCAAGAACCTCATAGCTATGCTATTTTTGCGCATTGTTTTACTTGTAATAAGAACTTTTCTGCGGTTCGTAATATATCAAGGGCATTGGTGAGTAAAGGTATTGCCGTGCTAAGATTTGATTTTACCGGACTTGGAGAGAGCGAAGGGGAATTTGAAGAGACCAACTTTTCCTCTAATGTGTCTGATCTTATTGAGGCTGCGAAATATTTAGAACAGCGTTATAAAGCTCCATCTTTATTAATTGGTCATTCTTTAGGTGGTGCTGCCGTAATATTCGCTGCGTCTGAATTAGATTCTGTTGCTGCAGTTTCTACCATTGGGGCGCCGTCTTCACCAGCTCATGTACAACATTTATTTAAGTCCAATGTAGATGAAATAAATGCAACAGGTAAGGCAAAATTGAATATCGGAGGACGCGATTTTACCATTAAAAAGGATTTTATAGATGATATTGAGTCTAAACCAATGAAAGACGTCCTAAAGAATTTAAGAAAACCGTATTTGGTGCTGCATTCTCCTCAAGATACCATAGTAGGGATTGAAAATGCAAAAGAATTGTACCAATTTGCACATCATCCAAAGAGCTTTATTTCAATTGATAAGGCCGATCATCTTTTAATGGATAGTGTAGATTCTACCTATGTAGGTAATGTTATTGCAGGTTGGGCAGAGCGGTATTTGGATATTCCTAAAGGTACACCTTTAAAAACATCTCACCAGGTGGCAGTAAGTATTGGTAATGAGGGTTTCACCTCTGAAATAGTGGCTGGTAATCATTTGTTGATCGCAGATGAGCCAAAGGATTTTGGCGGTAATGACTTTGGTCCTTCCCCTTATGATTATGTTTCTTCAGGATTAGGTGCTTGTACGGCCATGACGTTGAGAATGTATGCTTCAAGAAAAAAGTGGGACTTACAAAAGGTTATAGTACATGTTGATCACGGTAAAGAACATGCTCCTGATTCTCAAAATACTTCGACTATTAAAAAGATCGATACTTTTAAACGAAGTATAGAATTGTTCGGTGATTTAGACGATAGTCAAAAGAATAGGTTAATGGAAATTGCAGATAAATGTCCTGTACATAAAACCTTGTCCGCAACATCGGTTATAATAACAAAACTTAAATAAAATAAACTAAAATAATATGGTAAAAGCTATATGGAATAATACGGTAATTGCAGAAAGTGATGCTACGGTACAGGTTGAAGGCAATTATTACTTTCCACCTTCAACAATTAAAAAAGAATATTTTAAAACTACGGATACACATACAAGTTGCCCCTGGAAAGGAGTAGCATCTTACTATGATATAGAGGTTGATGGTGATGTCAACAAAGATGCCGCATGGTATTATCCAGAAGTATCAGAATTGGCAAAAGGTATTAAAGGGTATATCGCTTTTTGGAAAGGGGTAGAAGTAAAGTGAAATAAAAAGGACCGGAATAACCGGTCCTTTTGTTTTAAGCTTGTATTGTTATCTATGCTGTGGCATTCTGTGGTGCCCAGTGACTGCATGACATACCTGGAGCTGCTTTTTGTGGGTTAGCGCAATCGCTAGATTCAAACTTTACACAGGTTACACAATTAGTCTCATCTTTCAAGGCTGCTTTCATTTCAAAACTATCACACGTATAACTATTTCCTACTTTTACGCCATGCACTTTACACGTGTTGCCTTCAACCAAATTATCACAATTAACACAACTATTTCCAAATCTTATCGACATAATCTTCTATTTTAAGTTCCTAATAAATTTACATTCACATACGTTTAGAAGCAATTTAAATAGCTGTAGTTCAGTAGTATGTATTTAGATTATTTAAAAATAGCTGAACATGTGTTTTATATGTTTTAACTTAAAAATGTTTTTGTCCAGAAAACTCCATAGCCTCTCCTTTACCGAAACCAAAACTAATACCCAATGTAATAAATCTTCCGCGCTTACTATAATCTCTTAGGTAGTAGGTAGGTTGTGTGGTTATACTTTCACTTATACGCGACGCAAATACATCACGTACGCTCAAGTTTACAATCGCTTTACCTTTAAAAATCTTTTTTCTTGCCCCAAAATCCATAAATAAATTTTCAGATACTTCTTGTTGCAAGGTTCTATAATTTGATCGGTAATTACCTATAAGTTCAATGTCAATATCTGCAGGTAATTTAAACTTACCTGTAAGTCGCGTAGACCATTGATCTCCAGTAAAATCAAATGAGCTTCCTTCAAAATTCCCTTCACGGGCAAAGTGGCTATAATTAAAATCATTTGTAAACGACACCCAGTTTGCAGGTATGTATTTAGCATTGAATTCAATACCAGTAGTGTTGCTTGTGCCCACATTTTCTGGTCTGGATATACTTACATTGTCCTCAAATTCTACGATTCGCTCCACAACATCTTCGGTATGTCTGTAAAACACGCCCAGGTTCATAGACATTTTACCAATTTTATAGATACTGGTTACCTCAAAACTGTCCGTGAATTCAGCTTGTAAATCTGCATTACCGGTACTGATACTAAAGTTATTCCTAATATTAAAAAACGGATTCAGATCCCATAGTCGTGGTCTAAATATACGTTTAGAATACCCTGCTTGTAATGAAAGGTCATCATTGATTTTATAAGAAGTGTGCCCACTAGGAAATAAGTTGTTATACTTGTTGTCATTGGCAACGTTGGTGTTTCTCAATAGTGTGGCAACATCGGTATCTTCAAAGCGAAGCCCTACTTTAAGGCCCCATTTATCACCTTCGTAAGCTGTAGTGCCGTAAATGCCCAATACCTTTTGGGTCCACTCAAAAATATTGGTCAGGTTAGGGTCTTCTATAAAGTTTGTACCGTCATAATTACTTATGGCAAAATCGTTTTCTACATCATTAATTTGATATTGTGCACCGGTTTCCAATGTAAATTTTTCTGACCAAGGATGTGTATAATCTGCTTTGAACGTATATTCTGCCTGGCTAAAATCTGTTCTACTATTTTGAAGCATGTCATCTTCATTACCAAAAGTTGTAGTATTCGTGAAATTACTGGTCTGGTCTTTCGCAAACAGATTTCCGGTAGCGCTTAATAGTAGAGATTGTTCTTCATTACCTTCAAAGTCTTTTTTGTATTGAAGTTCATACGAGTATTTTGGGTTGGTTGCTTCGGTTAATTCTTGTCTTCTAAAAGCATCGGTCAACGAGTTGCTTGCATCAAATGTGCTAAAAATGGCATCTGCATTTTCTTTCTCCCATTCATAGGCAAAATTTCCTGAAAGGGTAATGACGTTTAGATCGTTTATATGATAATCGGTTCCTAAGATGAGATTGAAAAACGTCTCGTTTTTGTCATTTTCCCCAAAACTGCTGATGTAGGTACCATCTTCTAAATTTCTGTTTTCAGTTTCCTCATCACTTGGAAAAGTTCTACGACCAAAACCAACTTGACTGAATAAATTGAATTTTTCTGTTCGTCTATTAAGGCTTAGGCCCAAACTGTGGTTGTTGGGTACACCTGTATTAAGGGTAACCGCACCGTTAAGTCCTTTTTTCTCCTCTTTTTTTAAGACGATGTTTATAATGCCCGATGTGCCTTCTGCATCATATTTTGCAGATGGGTTCGTAATTACCTCAATGCGTTCTATCATATCTGCGGTTAAGGTTCCCAATGCGTTCCCTTGCTCATTAGCAATTACGGAAGGTTTACCGTTGATCAACATTTGTACACCTTGACTTCCACGTAAGCTTACGGCTCCTTCTATATTAACGTTAACAGATGGTACGTTGTTTAAAACCTCTAATGCACTAGCGCCGGTACTGCTTAAGTCTGCCCCAACATTAAAAACACGTTTGTCCAGTTTAAATACGGTTTGGCTAATTTCGCCTTCTACAACAACTTCATCTAATTGTTGTGAATCTTCTGAAATGGAAACAGTGCCTAATTCAATTTTGTTATTGGTAATAGTAGTGTTATCAAATCTTTGGGTGGTAAACCCTATAAAACTGACTTCAATATAAAAATCAGAAGCCGTAGTTTCAAGAACAAAACTACCATCCTGTAGGGTAGTTGTGCCAACAATCGGCTTTTGGTTAATTGGATCGCCTACCAAAACTGTGGCAAATTCTATAGGTTCGCCATTTTTGGTCTCTATAATTTTACCAGTGATCGTAATTGTATTTTGTGCCAATGCTGTTTGGCTAAAAAGCATTGAAACTAATATTATAAATGAGTAGTAAATTGGTTTGTACATGTTAACGGTTGATAAGTTGAACCGTAAAAGTGCACATAACTAATTTTGTTTTATTCTTAAATTCTGCAAACGACGTTTGTAGTAGTGCAAACGACATTTCTTTTTGACGTGGCGTTTACCAGTAAAATAATGTCGATGACAGCCTTAATAAATAGCGTAATCCAATTATGTAGTATTTTTAAATAATGACCATGAATTCTAAATTTAATAATAGCACAACCAAAGAAATTATTTTTCAGGTGCTACTGCATATTGTGGTCTTTCTTTTTTTTACGTTCGATAGAAATGAACCTGAAATTGAAGGTTTTAAAGTGTTGGCTTTTTTAAACTACTCCTTAGGTGCCTTTGTAATCAATTACCTATTGTTGCCCAAATATTACTATAGGAAAAGATATTTGCAGTTTTTTCTTTTTCTGATTATTCTAATTAGTGCTATTATATCTTTTGAAGAGTTGGTTCTAGAGCAAATTTTTTATCCCAATACACGTGCAGTGTATTTTCCGGGAGTGGTCTATAGCCTGTTAGATGTAATGCCGGTAATATTAATTTTAGTAGGGTTCAAATTTGCTTGGGATGCCTCTAAAAAACAATTGGAGGTAGAAGAGTTGCGTACTTCCGTAAAGGAAAGTGAGTTGTTGTTTTTAAAGTCACAGATCAATCCACATTTTTTATTCAACAATTTAAATAACCTTTACTCTTATGCCATAGAAGAATCCTCAAAAACGCCTTCTATTATTCTTGAATTGTCTGCAGTGCTAAGATATATGCTTTATGATTGTAAGGAAAAGTATGTAGCCTTACCCAAAGAAATGGAACATTTAAAGAACTTTACGCAATTAAATGAAATGCAGATAGAGGAACGAGGTAGTGTTAGCTTTAAAACCGAAAATATAAAGAGCGGCTATCTAATAGCTCCTTTAATTCTATCTGTTTTTATAGAGAACGCTTTTAAACATAGTACGGCAAGTCAGTCTCATGGTATTTTTATAGATGTAAATGTGTCATTGGATGAGAAGGGAGTTTTAAATTTTGAATGTAGAAATTCATTCTTAAAACTATCTAATACCCAAAGTATTTCAAATGGTATAGGTTTGCAAAATGTGAAGAAAAGACTTGAATTACTATACCCAAACGCGCATAAATTGCATATTCAAAAGGAACAGCATATTTATTATGTACATTTAAAATTACAATTGATACAGGCAAGCTTATGATGCAGTGTATTATAATAGAAGATCAACCGCCAGCGCAAAGAGTGCTTAAGAAGTATATTTCAGACATAGGCAACTTGCAGTTAAAGGCTACGTTTGCCGATGCAATTCTGGCAATGGAGTATCTAAAAACGGAGCATGTAGACCTTATTTTTCTAGATATTCATTTACCCAAGATTTCAGGAATTGAATTTTTGAATGTTTTAAAGCAAAAACCTAGCGTAATATTGACCACGGCATTTTCAGATTATGCCTTGGAAAGTTATGAGTATGGGGTGGTAGACTACCTTTTAAAACCGTTTTCATTTAAGAGATTTGTGCAAGCGGTCCATAAAGTGCCAACCAAAGAAAATCTTTTAATGGATGGTACAGTTCAAAATGATAATGTTTTACCTGATGTGATTTTTGTAAAATCTGGATATGAACATGTAAAGATTGAAGTTAGGAACATAAGTCATATTAGATCCGATGCGGACTATACAGAGATTCATTTGATAAAACACAAATATCTGTCTCAAGAAACCTTAAAATACTGGCAAGAGCATCTAAATAGCCTTAAGTTTTTAAGAGTGCATAAATCTTACATCGTAAATATGAGCAAGATTAAAAAAGTGATTGGAAATCATGTAGTATTGGAAAGGAATGTGAGAGTGCCTATTGGTAGAGCCTATAAAGAGGATTTTATGAAAAGCATTATAAAGTAAAATATACTAAGAGTATGAGTTGTATGTGATAAAACTGTATGCTTTTTTGCAAGCTTCATAACAGAATTAGGTAAATTTTAAATACCTATATTTAAGTTTGTCAATATATGATTCGCTATTAGATGGTATTTAAACCGTTGCATTTTTTATTTGCCTTATTAACCGTAGCTGTTTCGGCTCAAGAATTGCCCCCTATTCAAAATTATACTCCTATTGAATATGAGGCGGGCAATCAAAATTGGTCTTTTGCCCAATCTCAGTCTAAGACCATGTACATTGCAAATAATAATGGTTTACTTGAATTCAACGGTACTTCATGGAAATTGTACCAATCACCGTATGGAACACCTGTAAAATCGGTATTATCCATTAAAGCAAGAGTGTACACTGGTAGCTATATGGAATTCGGTTATTGGGAAAGAAATAAATTAGGGGTCCTTACCTATACTTCTTTATCCAGTGTAATAAAAAATCAGCTGGTAGAAGACGAAGATTTTTGGAACATTACAGGTTTTAAAGACTGGGTTTTGTTTCAATCTTTGGATAAAATTTATATCTATAATTCAAAAACTAAATTGTTTGAGGTTTTCGATACGGTAACCAAAAGGGCGAAGATTTTTAATGTAAAGAACAAATTATACTTTCAAAGCAAGGAAAAAGGTTTGTTTACTTTAAGTGATGGAAAATTAGTACTAGTTTCAGATCATGATATTTTTAAGAATGAAATAATTGTTGGGGCATTTTCTGTTCAGGATTATATGTTGGTCATAACCGAAACAGGTAGGTTTTTTCATTTTGATAATAGAGAATTAAAAGAATGGAAGATAAGTGCAAAGGTTGACTTGAATGCTACCAAAGTGTATAGCACCTTAAAATTGCATGATGGATCTTATGTTTTAGGTACTATTTCTAAGGGTATATTTCATTTAAATAAAAATGGGGAGTTAATATATCATATAAATCAAGAGAAGGGTCTCAACAATAACACCGTTTTATCATTATTTGAAGATGCAGACCACAATGTATGGTTAGGTTTGGATAATGGTCTAAGTATTCTGAACTTAAATTCTCCGTTTAAGGAATACGTAGATCAATTAGGTACCATTGGGGTAGTATACGCTGCAAAGAAAATTGGGAAGCTGCTTTATTTGGGAACTAATCAAGGCTTGTTTTATAAGAATGATGATAGCCAAGACTTTCAAATGGTTGAAGGTACCGAAGGTCAAGTTTGGATGTTGAAAGAGCTTCAAAACACATTGTTCTGTGGTCATCATAATGGTACGTACGCAATAAATGATGCCGTTGCTACAAAAATTTCTGATTTTCCTGGTACTTGGGATATTCAGGAAATCAAAGAATATCCGAATTTATTGATTCAAGGTAATTATAAGGGGCTCAGTATATTGCAATTTATTAATGGGCAATGGATATTCAAAAATAGAATAGAGGGTTTTGATAATTCTTCTAGGTTTTTTGAGTTTGTTGATCAAAATAAAATTCTTGTAAATCATGATTATAAGGGTGTTTATAATTTAGAACTGAATACTGATTATACTAGAGCTTTAAATGTTGGTCAAATACCTTCAAAAGGTAATGGCTCAAGTTTAATGAGATTTAGGAATGAAATTGTTTACACAACTATAAATGGGGTCTTTAATTACAAGCCGAAAAAGCAAGATTTTATAAGAGATTCACTTTTATCCAAAAAGTTCTTTAATGCTCAAGATAGTATCATTGGTATTGTTCAATCTACTAATGAGTCTAAGAGGTTATGGGGTTTTTCCAATAATAATATTATAAGTGTGTCATCTGGGAATCTAACAAATAATCCCGAAGAAATTAAAATCTCTATCCCTGTTTTTTTTAGAAGGAGTATGGGCGTTCTGGGTTTTGAATCTGTGGTTCATTTGGAAAAGGAAAACTACTTGATAGGTATGTCAAACGGTTATGTGACCTTAGATTTAGATAAGAAACATGATAGAAATTATCGTATCGAATTAAACGGTATATCAAGAACTTCTTATAATAGCCCTAAAGTGTCAATACCTATAGTTGAAAATAAAGAGTTTGACTATTCAGAGAACAATATTTCTTTCTCGTTTCATGTAGCTGAATATGATAAGTTTACAGAAGTGAATTATCAATATATGCTTGATGGTCGATATGATCAGTGGAGTAATTGGTCAACTGAGCCCTCCATTGCTTTAGAAAATCTAGCTTATGGCTCGTACACATTAAAGGTGCGTGCAAAAGTGGGCAATACACCTACTTTAAATGATGTCAGTTATTCTTTTGTAATAAAAAGACCTTGGTATATGTCACTTTGGGCATTTTTAAGCTATGTGCTTATGATTATTTTATGTTCCATTTTAATTCATAGAATTTATAAAAGTTACTATAGGAAACAGCAGATGCAGCTAATTAAGGAAAATAAGAAACGTTTAAAACGTAAAAAATTAAAGAATCAAAAGAAATTGGTTCAAGTAAAAAATGAGCGCTTACAAGAGCTTGTGGATAGTAAAAATAGAGAACTGGCTATCTCCACTATGAGTATTATTAAAAAGAATGAATTTTTAAATGCTATAAAAGAAAAATTAAAAGATTTAAAAGATGATGCCCAAGTCAGATCGGTGATCAAAACCATAGACAGGAATATTAATAATGACGATGATTGGACATTCTTTGAAAATGCCTTTAATAATGCTGATAAGGATTTTCTAAAGAAAGTAAAGGAAAAGCATCCGGAGTTATCTTCAAACGATCTTCGTTTGTGTGCTTATCTTAGACTCAATCTTTCTTCCAAAGAAATTGCGCCATTGTTGAATATCTCCGTTAGAAGTGTAGAGGTAAAAAGATATCGTTTAAGGAAAAAAATGAATCTTTCGCATGATGATGGGTTAACCGACTACATCATCAACATATAATTTCCTTATCATATTACATATTTACCACAACATTACCACAACATAGGTTATTTTTATTGGTTTGCTAATGATTTAGGAATGATATGGATTCTTAGATATTAGTTGGTTAAATTATCAAATTGCTATTTAAAGTGCTTGTTTTTTAAATTGTATGTTTTTTGTATAGGTAATTTTTTAGAAATTATTAATGTTTGAATTTATATTGCAGAAGTGTTACTATCAAATTTAACAGTTGTTGAAAAGCTGTATTGGATAGAGGCAAGAATCAAATAATTAACTCAAACAAATGATTTAAACTATGAAAAAATTAATGTACATCACAATATGTATGTTCACGGCATTGATCGGCTGTGACGAAAATGATATTGATATTCCGGTTTCTGTGTTACCTTCTAACCTAATTGTGAATGCTCAAAATATGGGCGGCGGAACTGTCAATTTTACAGCGACTGCGGATAATGCAAATTATTATCATTTTGATTTTGGCGACGGCACATCTGCCCTAGGTACTTCAGGAGAGGCATCTAAAACCTATGAAATGATTGGAGATAATTCTTATACAGTAACGGTAACAGCTGGTTCCACAGAAGGCAATAAAATTTCAGAATCTGTAGACGTTTCTGTTTCTATTGCTTTTTCTGACCCTGAAACGGTTTCTTTGTTAACCAATGACAGTTCAAAAACTTGGTTTCTTGCAGTGTCTCAACAAGGGCATTTAGGCTTAGGGCCAGCTCGTGAAGGTATAGATGGAGATTGGTGGTATCCTAAATGGTATGTGGCTTCGGCATTTGAAAAGTGTGGTAGTGAAGATTCTGATTGTTTATGTGATGATGAGATAACTTTTGCGCAGGATGCTAACGGTAATTTAACTTTTGAGCTTGATAATAAAGGGCAAACTTATTTTAATGTTGGTCATAGAGCCGTAGTTGGTGGTAGTGAAGAATCTGATTTTTGTTATGATTTTGATACCAGTGGTACAAAATCCGTTGTATTATCCCCTGTTGAAGGCAATGTGCCAGATGAAGAAACTACTGGAATACAAATGACAATTGCAGATGGTGGTTTTATGGGGTATTATGTTGGTTCTTCGGTCTATGAGATATTGGCAATAGAAGATGACTTTCTATATGTACGTACCTATGATACTGAAAATGCTGATTTAGCTTGGTATCATAAGTTTACCGCAGAAGCGGCTATTGATGGTGGTGATGAAAACCTCGAGACCATTTATACCAACTTGGTTTGGTCAGATGAATTTGATGTAGATGGCGCTCCTGATCCATTAAACTGGACATATGACTTAGGTGCTGGCGGATGGGGCAACGGTGAGGCTCAGACTTATACCAATGATTCAGAAAATGTAAAAGTTGAAGATGGTGTCTTGAAAATAACCGCCATTGCAGGTGAAGGTGAAGCTGCTGTTCATTATTTTGATGAAATGACGTTGATCGATGCTGGTGGCACCGAGCAAATATTAGAAGACTTTGAAAGTGCTGCGCCAACTTTTACAGGTTTTGGTGGTTCTGAAACAACCGTAGTGGCCAATCCAGATGCCAGTGGCGAAAATACTTCCGCTAATGTTGCGCAATCTACAAAAGCTTTAGGGGCAGAAACTTGGGCAGGATCTTTCTTTGACCTTTCGGCTCCTATTGATTTAATGACGTATACAACAATTAGTCTTAAAACCTGGTCTCCTTCCGTGGGTGCTAACATAATTCTGAAATTAGAAAATCAAGCCAATTCAGATGAGAATGTAGAAGTAAGTGTTAATACGGCTACGGCAAATGCATGGGAAACACTGAGCTTTGATTTTAGTGCCGCTCCTGCCGGAACTTATGATAGAGTAGTGCTGTTTTTTGATTTTGGTGTATCGCCAGCTGGGGGAATTACTTCAGGTAGAATTAAATCGGAAAATCTGTTCGAGTTTACTTATGGTAGAGTAGAAATTAGAGCTAAACTTCCTTCAGGTGGGGGTACGTGGCCTGCACTTTGGGCATTAGGTGCTAATTTTGATGAAGTAGGCTGGCCTGCAAGTGGTGAAATAGACATTATGGAACATGTTGGCAACAATAATAATGTGGTCAGTAGCGCATTGCATTATCCTGGTAATTCAGCAGGTAATGCGGTTGTAGGTACTACCCCGGTAGCGACGGCTACTTCAGAATTTCATAATTATACAGTAGAATGGACCCCGGATAGCATTAAGTTTGTAGTAGATGATGAGGTAGTGCATAATAGTTTTGTCAATAATGGAACTACACCGTTTAATAGCGATTTCTTTCTGATTATGAATGTAGCTATGGGAGGTACTCTTGGAGGTTCAATTGACCCAGCGTTTACACAAGATACAATGGAAGTAGACTATGTTAGGGTCTATCAGTAAAAATAGTTAGTTAATTTTGTTTTAAAGACTGTCAGGTTTTATTTGACAGTCTTTTTTTTGTGTTATTATTCTCGGATATCTAATGTTCGGAATGTTATAAATATAAAAAAGCCCCTTTCAAAGGGGCTTTTATGATGTAATTTTTTGCAATAAGCTTTAATTTAAAAGATTAGACAATCCCTAAAAGGGTTAATATCGCACCTACCGCAACAACAGCCAAAAAAGCATTCATTGCTATAATAAGTACGGATAGATAAGTTTCTACCCCTGTTTTAAATGATAAATTGTTCATAACATTACCTACTTTAAAGTTACTCTACTAAAGTTAGTTGAAATGAGCAACTTTTACCTAGTAATTGTTGTAAAAACTTACAAAAACAACGTAAAACCTTACTTATTTGTGGTTGATAGTTCTTGCTAGATACATTTTAACCGTAAAATTGGTGTTTCATCGATGTTGAACTATCAGTAATGTTCTTAAGTCAACTTTTAAAAGCTTTGATGTAAATGTTACTTGTAATTATTTGATCAGTCCTAACCAATCTGCTATACCTGCAAGTGGTACTGCTAGAAGAATTAGAATTAAACATGTAATCATTAATTTGAGAAATCCGTTGAGCATTTTTACTCCAGAAGTTAGTTCTTGTTCCATAATCATACTTATATTGTTCTGTTCTCAATATAAGTATTAGAAGTGTAAAGTGCTGTAATATAGTGATGTAAAATCGATTAACGTATCATATAATCAGAGGAATGCACCCAAATTGAGTCTTTGGTAGTCTAATTTTTGAGCTAAATATTCGGTAGTTTATAAGTTAGGTTGGTGTGAATATTTTAATTTTTTGTCGCTAAAACTGAATTTAATTCATTTAATATACATGGTGTGGCTCCAGCTTTTTCTTTGATGTATTTAGAATTGATTTGTCCGGTTAATTCCCGTTTATCGTTGTCGTTGAAGAATTCGTCTACTTGCTTTTTTAATTCTAAAAAGCTATTTACAGAAATAATACCACCTAATGTTACTAGTTCTTCCGCTTCTGCAAAACCTTCGTATTTTTCTCCAATAATTACGGGTATCTCAAAAACTGCAGGCTCTAATGTATTGTGTAATCCTGTAGCGAAACCACCACCAACATATGCAATGTCTGCATAACTGTATATTTTGGTCAATAACCCAATGGTATCGATAATTATAACATCGTAGTCTTTTAATACGACCTTTTCATTTAAATCAGAATAGCATATAACAGATTTATCAATAGATGAAACTATATTTTTTATATGATCAGCTTTCATAGTGTGCGGCGCGATCACATACTTAATGGCATATTTACTTTGGTTGATATAATCAATTAGTAGTTTTTCATCCTCTGGCCAAGTGCTACCTGCCACAAAACAGAACTGTTCATCTTTGAATAATTTCATAAATTCCAGGTCGTTATTGCGCTTTGTTATTTCAAGCACCCTATCAAAACGAGTATCTCCTGCAACGGTCACATTTTTTAAACCAATAGATTTTAGTAAGTCTGAAGACATGGAATTCTGAACAAAAATATGAGTGAAATTTTTTAAAGCTTTACGCATAAAATGACCGTACCACTTGAAATAGGATTGTTTCTTTTTGAATAAGGCAGAAATTAAAAAAGTGGGGGTATTCAAATTTTTAAGGGCGGCTAAGTAATTAGGCCAAATTTCATATTTGATGAAAATGGCAATATCTGGGTGTGCCATTTTTATAAATGATTTTACATTGTTTTTAGTGTCTAATGGTAGATAACATATTACATCGGCAACTTTGCTGTTTTTCTTTACTTCGTACCCTGAAGGAGAGAAAAAAGTAAGTAGGGTTTTGTAATGTGGATATGATAATTTTAATTGCTCCAATACTGGTAACCCTTGCTCAAATTCACCTAAAGAGGCGGCATGGATCCAAATTACTTTATCTTCTTTAGAAATGGACTTTTCAATTATGGAAAGTGAATTTTTTCTGCCATTTACAAAAAGGGAAAGCTTAGTGTTTACCAATGCCAAGCCTTTTAAAATTACAGAAGCAATTACCGCTATGAAGTTATAAAGAATATACAAACTGATGCTTTTGGGCTAAATTACGTTTCTTTCCATAAAATTAGTGTTGCCCGTTTCGTATTTTTGTTGCACTTCATGTAATTACAACAGATGAAAAAGATACAAATGGTAGACCTAGGTGGTCAATACCAAGAAATTAAAGAACAGGTAAATAACTCAATTTCTCAGATATTAGAGACTTCAGCATTTATTAATGGTCCAGAAGTTCATGCATTTCAAAAGGAACTGGAGGAGTATTTACAGGTAAAGCATGTCATTCCCTGTGCAAATGGTACGGACGCTTTGCAAATTGCAATGATGGGGTTGGGTCTAAAACCTGGGGATGAGGTGATTACTGCCGACTTTACCTTTGCCGCTACGGTTGAGGTAATTGCATTGTTACAACTTACGCCGGTTTTGGTAGATGTATATCCAGATACTTTTAATATTAACATTGAAGCGATCGAAAAGGCGATTACCCCTAAGACAAAGGCTATAGTGCCGGTACATCTTTTTGGGCAATGTGCTAATATGGATGCTATTCTAGATTTGGCAAAAAAGCATGATCTATTTGTTATCGAAGATAATGCACAGGCAATAGGTGCCAGGTATTATGCTAAAGATGGTACTAAGCAGATGGCCGGAAGTATTGGGCATGTTGGTGCCACTTCTTTTTTTCCTTCTAAAAATTTGGGCTGCTATGGTGATGGCGGCGCTATTTTTACTAATGATGATGAATTGGCACATACACTTCGTGGTATTGTTAACCATGGTATGTATGAGCGTTACCATCATGATGTGGTTGGGGTAAATTCTAGACTAGATTCTATACAGGCTGCGGTACTTAGGGCAAAATTGCCAAAATTAGATAGCTATTGCGAAGCAAGAAGAAATGCGGCAAGAGCATATTCCAAAGCGTTTGAGGGTCAAGAGCATATCATAACCCCGGTGACCGTGAATAATTGTGAGGGAATTTGCGATGTGTGCGATTGTCATGTGTTTCATCAATATACGTTGAGAATAACAAATGGCAAAAGAGATGAGCTGGGACAATTTTTAGCAAAGAATGAAGTTCCTTTTGGTGTATATTATCCTATCCCGTTGCATAAACAAAAGGCATATTTGGATGATAGATACAATGAGGCAGATTTTCCTGTGACCAATCAATTGGTGAAAGAAGTAATTTCTTTACCAATGCATACGGAATTGGATGAAGAACAGATTAACCATATTACGCAGTTGGTTATCGGGTTTGTTAATGGGTAGTGCAAAGTTTTTTTAATTTGGCAACGTTCAAATAATATAATAGATGAAAGTATTAGTAACAGGAGGTTTAGGTTTTATTGGCTCACATACTGTAGTAGAATTACAGAATAAAGGGTTTGAAGTGGTCATTATTGATGATTGTTCTAACTCTGATGAAAGTGTGCTAGAGGGTATTGAGGCCATTACCGGTAAAAAGCCACTTTATGAAAAACTGGATCTTAAGGAAAAACAAAAAGTCGAGGACTTTTTTCAAAAATACCAAGATGTTACTGGAGTTATACACTTTGCTGCGTCTAAGGCGGTGGGAGAGAGTGTTGAGAAACCATTATTGTATTATGAAAACAACATTGGTACTTTGGTATACATTTTAAAGGAGCTTTGTAAAAAGAATAAGGCAAGTTTTATTTTTAGTTCTTCTTGTACAGTATACGGACAGGCAGACAAAATGCCAATTACCGAAGATGCACCGGTCAAGGTGGCAGAATCTCCATATGGCAATACCAAACAAATGGGTGAGGAAATTATTGCAGATACCTGTAAAGTTACTTCTGGTCTTAATGCTATTGCCTTACGATATTTTAATCCTATGGGAGCGCATCCAAGTGCGAAAATTGGAGAATTGCCAAAAGGGGTTCCACAAAATTTGGTGCCCTTCATTACTCAAACAGGTATTGGACTTAGAAAAGAGTTATCTGTTTTTGGAGACGATTACCCTACACCTGATGGCACATGTATTAGAGATTATATTTACGTAGTGGACTTGGCCAAGGCACATGTGGTAGCTTTAGAGCGCTTGCTTAATGGTGACAATGCATCTAACTACGAAGTATTTAATGTAGGTACGGGTAAAGGTAGCTCGGTTTTAGAGGCTATTAAGAGTTTTGAAAAGGTTTCAGGTAAAAAGTTAAATTATAAAATTGTAGATAGAAGACCTGGAGATATTACAACAGCATATGCAGATACTACCAAGGCAAATAAAGTGTTAGGTTGGAAAGCTGAATATACTTTAGAAGAGGCAATGAATTACGCTTGGATCTGGGAGCAGAAAATTAGGGATTGATTTTTTGATACTATCAATATAAATAAGGGGAAATATGGTTATATTTCCCCTTATTTAATTTAAATACCGCCTCTTATGAAAAAATCTCTATTTGTATTGTTCCTGTTTGTTATAGGTCTGGCTAATGCACAGGACACTTACTTACAATGCGGTAAAATTGTTGACGTTGAATCTGGTAAAATTTTATCTGAAAAGACAATTATAGTATCGCGCAATAAGATCAAGGAGATTAAAAATGGTTATGTATCGGGTAATGATACGGATATGGTGGTAGATTTAAAATCCAAGACCATATTACCGGGTTTTATAGATATGCATGTACATATAGAAAGCGAATCTAGCCCATCTAGATATTTAGAAGCATTTACCTTGAACGAAGCTGATGTGGCATTTCAATCTACGGTGTATGCTAAACGGACTTTAATGGCCGGTTTTACAACAGTTAGGGATTTAGGTGGTTCTGGTGTAAACATTGCCCTCAAGAAAGCAATTAATAAAGGAACAATAGTTGGTCCAAGAATTTTCACCGCCGGAAAATCTCTTGCTTCTACAGGTGGACATGCGGATCCTACGAACGGAAGAAGTCAAGAATTAATGGGTGATCCAGGACCAAAAGAAGGGGTGGTCAATTCTCCAGAAGATGGCAGAAAAGCAGTTCGTCAACGATATAAAGATGGTGCAGATGTTATTAAGATTACCGCAACTGGGGGTGTTTTAAGTGTAGCTAAAAGTGGTCAAAATCCACAATTTACTATTGAAGAAATAAAAGCGATTACAGATACTGCAAAAGATTATGGTATGCTTACCGCTGCACATGCCCATGGTGATGAAGGTATGCAAAGAGCTATTTTAGGCGGAATTAAAACTATTGAACATGGTACATTAATGTCTGAGGAAACTATGGATCTTATGATCAAGCATAATACTTTTATGGTGCCTACCATTTCTGCCGGTCAAGAGGCTGCTAGGTTAGCCAAAATACCTAACTATTTGCTGCCGGTAATGGCTAAGAAAGCCTTGGAAATAGGACCTAAACTCAATGAAACTTTTGCAAAAGCTTATAAGAAAGGGGTAAGTATAGCCTTTGGTACGGATTCAGGGGTGTCTCCCCATGGTGATAACGCTAAGGAATTTGTTTATATGAACAAGGCGGGTATGCCCGTTATTGAGACATTACGTTCAGCTACAATAACCAATGCTATGCTTTTAGGCGAGGCTGAATTAGGACAAATTAAAGAAGGGTATATTGCTGATATTGTTGCTGTAAATGAAAATCCTTTAAATAACGTGGAAACCCTTACAGATGTAGTTTTTGTGATGAAAGAAGGGGTCGTTTATAAACAATAATGGTATAGAAGGTTTTGGCTAATTCTTGAAAATAAGCTTTGCATGAAAATCAATGTTGATACTAGTAGGCAGTTGGTGCAAATAGCATTAGGTGACTCCCTTTTTGAAAAATTGGTTAAACAAGTGGAGAAAGATTTCATTCTTGCCAATAATCCATTGAAAATCACGAAAACTATAGATGGCGTTAGCTTCATTGCCCTTATTCGTGAAAAGGTCTATTACTTAATGATGGAGCATTTCGCAGAATACCTTAATCTTATGTATATCATAGATATTCCTGAAAAGGAGTTTGAACATATTCAAATTACGGATACTGTAGATGTAGCTGATCAAATTACTTTTTTGATTTTAAAGCGGGAATATAAAAAAGTGTGGTACCGTAACAGGTATCAATAAGATGATATCAAGATTACACCTTTATATAAATGCCTTTTTTATCCATGATATAACCTACTAACCAACAAGTGAACATTATCCATAAAGCAAAGAATAACGAGCCAAAGTAATCACCTGCTATATGTATAAAGATGTTATCTGCAATCCAGTTGTAGGCGGTTGTGCCCTTCATTGATATTTCTGCCAAACTGATGATAAAAAGTTCAGATAATAGGTAGATGAACAGTGTATTTCTACCAAATACTTCAAAGAAATAAGTCCATTTTCCAGGTTTGGACATATCTAATAGGTAAATAAGAATGGAGATTATAAAAATATCTATTCCAATGGTTAGCAAAACAAAAGAACTGGACCATAGTTTTTTATTGAAAGGGAATGTGAGGTCCCATGCAAATCCTGCTATTATGAGTAGTCCGCTAACCATGATCAATTTGGCAATGGTCTCAAAATTCTGACCGTTCTTTTGAATGAATTTACCAGTAAAGAATCCGGCTATAACATTTACAATGGCAGGCAATGTGCTTAATAGTCCTTCTGGGTCAAAAGCAACACCGCCATTTCCGTGGTACATATGGTCTGCTCCAATAATGAATTTGTCAAGTTTTAATACGGCATTCCCGGTTAATGATAAATCTCCGAATACCATTAGGATAATATGATAACCAATAAGAGCAATGGCGCTAAAGATCAAAACAGTTTTAGTCTTGAAATAATGTAATAAGATCGATGCAAATAGATAGCAGAGGGCAATGCGCTGCAGTACACCAAAAATTCTGGTTTCTGCAATTGGTTTTAAACTCCCATTCTCAAAAAATGGGAACCAATACATTAAAAACCCTAATAGGAAAATAATGGTAAAACGTTTAAAAACCTTTTTTAAGAATTCAGAACTTGCCACATTTTGGTATTTTTTCATGCTAAAGCTCATAGCGTTTCCTACTACGAATAAGAAAGTAGGAAATACTAGATCCGTTAACGTAAATCCGTTCCAAACCGCATGTTTTAAAATGCCAAAACTGGTGTCACCATTTCCGGGGGAATTCACAATGATCATTAAAGCGACATCCATGCCTCTAAAGACATCTAATGAAAGATACCTGTTTTTCAATGTATTCATGTTGGTTGGTTTGGTATTGGTAAGGTAGTAATTTTTAGAAGTACACGCGTACAAATGGCATTAGTGCATTTCCGTATATGCTTTTGTTGTCGTCGTACAATAAGTCATATCGCAATCCCATTGTAACGTTTCGAGTGCTGTAACCCGCACCTATGAAAAATGCAGGTAGCCAGTAGTTATCTTCAATATCTATAGTTGAGGTTGCAATTGTTCTGTTGATCCTAAGTTGTTCAAATTCTGCGGAAATTTGAAGTTGGGGAATAGGGTTAAAGAGAATAAGAACACTCCCGCCGTATGCTAGAAATTTGTCTTCATCAAATTTGGCATAGTTGAAACTTAAACTGGCACCAGAAGCAAATTGCTCATTAAATTGATAAATGGCACTTGGGGAAATAGACCCATTGAATCCGTTATTTGTAAATCCTAATCCAATACTTCCACCAAATCTTACGTTATTCCAGAAATCAGAATTGTTCCTAGTGGTTTGGGCCAGTGAAAAGGTGATATTTAATGTGATAAAACCAATGAATATCATTTTTTTTAAGCTCATAGGGCGATTTTGTTTTAAAGTTTCATTTTTTTCAATAATACTTGGCATTCTATCGTTAGATATTGTAAATGTTGTATTTTTGTTAGAAATTTATTCTAAAGATACAGAAAGTAATTCATGGATAAATATTCCTTTTTGAATACCGCACATACCTCTTATTTTTCAGAGTTATACGATAAGTATTTAGTAAATCCGGATAGTGTAGAACCAAGTTGGAGAGCCTTTTTTCAAGGATTCGACTTTGGAATGGAAAGTTCATTAGATGAACTTGAAATTGATGAGAACAGAACTACTGTTGTAGTAAACGGTAATAAGAGTGAAATGCCAGAATCCTTGCAAAAAGAGTTTCAGGTAATCAGACTTATTGACGGTTATAGAAGCAGAGGTCACTTATTTACGAAAACAAACCCGGTTCGTGAGCGAAGACATTATGAACCTTCATTGGAAATAGAAAATTTCGGACTTTCATCGTCTGATCTTGAAACCGTTTTTAATGCAGGTGATATAATTGGTATAGGTCCAAGTGCCCTCAAAGAAATTGTTAGACATTTACAAAGTATCTATTGCGATGCTATTGGTGTTGAGTATATGTATATTCGAAAACCAGAGCGCGTAAAATGGATTCAAGACTGGATTAATGTCAATGACAACCATCCTGATTTTGAGCCGGATAGAAAAAAGCATATTCTTAAAAAGTTGAATCATGCTATTTCTTTCGAGACTTTTTTGCATACAAAATATGTAGGTCAGAAAAGATTCTCCTTAGAAGGGAATGAATCATTGATACCTGCCTTAGACGTAATTGTTGAGCGTGCCGCAGAAATGGGCGTAAAGCAGTTTGTTATGGGTATGGCACACCGTGGAAGATTAAATGTTCTTACCAATATTTTCGGAAAATCCGCTAAAGATATTTTTAGTGAATTCGATGGTAAGGATTATGAGCAGGAGATTTTTGATGGCGATGTTAAGTATCACCTAGGTTGGACTTCAGATAGAAAATCTGATAACGGAAATAAAATTAACATGAGCATTGCACCAAACCCTTCTCACTTAGAGACTGTAGGTGCAGTGGTTGAAGGTATTGCAAGGGCAAAGCAAGATGCGGACTATCAAGATGATATTTCAAAAGTGCTTCCTATTGTAGTACATGGTGACGCCGCCATAGCGGGTCAAGGTTTGGTATATGAAGTTGTGCAAATGGCCGGTCTTGATGGTTATAAAACCGGAGGTACTATACATATTGTAGTGAACAATCAAATTGGATTTACCACTAACTACCTAGATGCTAGAACATCTACCTATTGTACAGATGTGGCCAAGGTTACTTTGAGTCCAGTATTGCATGTTAATGCTGATGATGCCGAGGCTGTGGTACACGCATCACTTTTTGCATTGGAATATAGGATGCAATTTGAGAGCGATGTATTTATAGATTTGTTAGGGTATAGAAAGTATGGGCATAATGAAGGTGATGAGCCAAGATTTACCCAGCCAAAACTATACAAAGCTATTTCCAAGCATAAGAACCCAAGGGATATTTATGCTGAAAGACTAATTCAAGAAGGTGTTATTGACGATACCTATGTTTCTGAATTGGAAAAACAGTATAAAGATTCATTAGAGGAAAAACTTGAAGATTCACGTAAGGAAGATAAAACTGTAATAACCCCGTTCATGGCAGATGAATGGAAAGGTTTTGAAAATGTTCGTGAATGGGAAATGATGGACCCGGTGAATACCAAGTTCACCAAGACCAAATTAGATAAAATTGCCAAGGTGATAACTGCGTTGCCAAAGGGTAAAAAGTTTTTACGTAAAGTAGAAAAACTAGTCAAAGATCGCTACAATATGTATTTTGAAGCGGATAATTTGGACTGGGCCATGGGTGAATTATTGGCATATGGTTCTCTTTTAGAGGAAGGTTATGCTGTGCGTATGTCCGGACAGGATGTTGAACGTGGTACTTTCTCTCACCGTCATGCTGTAATGAAGGTTGAAGAGAGCGAGGAAGAAATAATCTTGTTGAACCAGCTTTCTGATAAGCAAGCAAAGTTTCAGATTTATAATTCACTTTTATCGGAATACGGTGTTGTAGGTTTTGATTATGGTTATGCCATGGCCAGCCCTAAAACATTGACGATATGGGAAGCTCAGTTTGGGGATTTCAGTAATGGGGCCCAAATTATGATAGACCAATATATTTCTGCCGCAGAAGATAAGTGGAAACTTCAAAATGGTTTGGTAATGCTCTTGCCACATGGTTATGAAGGTCAAGGTGCAGAACACTCTTCCGCTAGAATGGAACGTTACTTGCAATTATGTGCAAAAGATAATATGTACATAGCAGATGTAACTACGCCAGCGCAAATGTTCCATATTTTGCGTAGACAAATGAAGGCTAATTTTAGAAAGCCATTGATCATTTTTACTCCTAAAAGTTTGTTGAGACATCCAAAAGCAGTGTCTAAAATAGCGGATTTAACAGGTGGTGGTTTCCAAGAGGTCATAGATGATGAGACTGCAGATGCCAAAAAAGTAAAATCATTGGTATTCTGTACAGGTAAGTTCTATTATGATCTTTTAGCTGTTAAAGAAGAGAATAGTAGAGATGATGTGGCACTGGTAAGGGTAGAACAATTGTTCCCTATTCCGGAAAAGAAAATGAAGGAAGCCATTTCAAAATATAAGAATGCAGACGATATTGTTTGGGCTCAAGAAGAACCTAGAAATATGGGTGCATGGAGCCATTTATTAATGCATTTTGACGAAGCTAGAACTTTTAGGGTTGCTTCAAGGCGTTTTTATGCAGCTCCGGCAGCAGGTAGTTCTGTGCGTTCAAAAGCACGTCATCAACAAGTTATAGATTACGTTTTTGATAAAACGAAGGACAATATGTCCAAACCAAAAAAATAAAATAACATATCAAATTATAGAAAGAATGATTCTAGAAATGAAGGTCCCATCGCCGGGAGAGTCTATCACAGAGGTGGAAATTGCAGAATGGTTGGTAGAAGATGGTGATTATGTAGAAAAAGATCAAGCGATTGCAGAAGTAGATTCAGATAAAGCTACTTTAGAATTGCCTGCTGAAGCAAGTGGTACAATTACTTTAAAAGCAGAGGAAGGTGATGCTGTTGCAGTAGGTGCCATTGTTTGCTTAATTGATACGGGTGCGGCCAAGCCAGATGGTGCAGCCAAAACCGCAAGCGCACCAAAAGAAGAGAAAAAAGAGGAGCCTAAAACAGAAAAAGCTCCGCAGCCAGCTCAAGCTAAAGAAACTTATGCTTCTGGTGTACCATCACCTGCAGCTAAGAAAATCTTAGATGAAAAAGGTGTGGATAGTAGTGCAGTTTCCGGTTCAGGTAGAGATGGCAGAATTACCAAGGAAGATGCTGTAAATGCAGTGCCTTCAATGGGGTCGCCTACAGGTGGTAGTCGTGGAGAATCTAGGTCTAAACTATCAATGTTGCGTAGAAAAGTTGCCGAAAGATTGGTTTCTGCAAAAAATGAAACAGCAATGTTGACCACTTTCAATGAAGTGGATATGTCAGCAATTTTTGAGCTAAGAAATAAGTATAAAGAAGATTTCAAAAGCAAACATGGGGTTGGTTTAGGTTTCATGTCATTTTTCACAAAGGCTGTAGTTAGAGCCTTGGAAATGTACCCTGCCGTAAATTCTATGATTGATGGTAAGGAAATGATTTCTTATGATTTCTGTGATATCAGTATTGCGGTATCGGGTCCTAAAGGTTTAATGGTACCTGTTATTCGTAACGCTGAAAACTTAACCTTCAGAGGGGTAGAGGCAGAAGTGAAAAGATTGGCAATTAGAGCTCGTGAAGGTGAAATTACCGTTGATGAGATGACAGGTGGTACATTTACTATTACTAATGGTGGTGTATTTGGTTCTATGTTGTCTACGCCTATTATCAACCCACCGCAAAGTGCTATATTGGGTATGCATAATATAGTTGAAAGACCAATTGCACGTGACGGAGCTATTGCTATTGCACCAATTATGTATGTTGCATTGTCATATGATCACCGTATTATTGATGGTAAAGAATCTGTAGGGTTCTTGGTGGCAATCAAAGAAGCAATAGAAAATCCGGTAGAAATATTGATGGACAATAACGTTAAGAAAGCTTTGGAAATGTAATTTTCTAAAACTAGAATAAAGTTAAAAGCGTTGAGGTCACTCAACGCTTTTTCTTTTTTAAATAGATGCATTTTTTACCGTAGTCGATAATTGCTTTGGATTTTTTTAGAATATCGGCACCTATAATTCCGTCTACCGGCTCTGCATTATGTGCGGTAAGGGCTTCGTTTACATGTTTTAAATCGAAAAGCACAATTTCAAGATTGTGAAATTCCCATGAATTTAAATTGATGGTGTTGCTCTTAGAGACTAAGGTTTCCATATTCGTGGCTCCGGCACCGGCAGCTTTTATAACAGACTCTTCGGAAATTAATTTAAAGTGCTCAATTTTATCCATACCAATACAGGTATTCGATGCGCCTGTGTCCAAGATAAATCTGCCTGGCACCGAATTTATTTCGGCATAGATTTCAAAATGATCGGTTGCGGTTAACTCTAAGGGAATTCGTACGTAATCTTTATCCTTCAAAAATTTTTTGAGGGTACTCATAATTCATTTTTTTCAAAGATAAGCCTATTTTTGCCGCATGATTATAACAGATACGCATACGCATTTATATAGTGAGGCTTTTGATGAAGATAGAAAAGAATCGATTGAGAAAGCAATTGATTTAGGAGTGGAAAGGTTTTTTATTCCCGCTATAGATTCTTCCTATACGGAAAGCATGTTGGCACTTGAAAAGGATTTTCCAGGACGCATGTTTTTGATGTCAGGATTACATCCTACACATGTAAATGAGAATTTTGAGCAAGAGCTCTTACATGTAGAGGAAATGCTTGAAAAACATACCTATTATGCAGTGGGTGAAATTGGTATCGATTTATATTGGGAAAAGAAGTATTTAAAAGAGCAGAAAATTGCTTTTAAAAAGCAGATACAACTGGCTAAAAGAAAGAATTTGCCTATTGTCATACATTGTCGTGATGCTTTTGATGAGGTATTTGAAGTATTGGAGGGGGAAAAGGGTAATGGACTAAGAGGTATTTTTCATTGTTTTACCGGTACGCTTGAACAGGCGAAAAAAGCTATTTCGTATAATATGAAATTGGGTATAGGTGGTGTGGTCACATTTAAGAATGGTAAAATAGATACATTTTTAAAGGAGATAGAATTAAAGCATATTGTTCTGGAAACAGATTCACCCTATCTGGCGCCAACTCCATATAGAGGGAAAAGAAATGAAAGTGCGTACATCATCAATGTACTGGAGAAAATGGCTGATGTTTACGGGGTTTCTAATGAAGAAATTGCGTTAGTAACCACTAATAATTCTAGAGAAGTGTTCGGTATTTAAAGTTGAATGAATAATAGGTAGTTGTAATATGGATAAAAGAAGTATTTTATTGATTTATACAGGTGGTACGATCGGAATGATGAAAGATTATTCATCTGGAGCGTTAAAGGCTTTTGATTTCTCGCAATTACAAAAAAATATACCAGAACTTAATCAGTTAGATTGTACGATATCAAGCTTTTCGTTTGATTATCCTATAGATTCATCCAATATGAACCCTGGTCATTGGATCGCTATTTCAGATATTATCGCTGATAAATACCATGAATATGATGGTTTTGTAGTGTTACATGGTAGTGATACTATGAGTTATACGGCGTCTGCTTTAAGTTTTTTGTTGGAAAACCTTTCAAAGCCGGTAATTTTAACAGGATCTCAATTGCCCATTGGTGACTTAAGGACAGATGCTAAAGAAAATCTTATTACTGCTATTCAAATTGCAGCTTTGTATGAAAAAGGAAAACCTGTAATACAAGAAGTAGGGTTGTATTTTGAGTATAAATTGTATAGAGGAAATAGAACTACTAAAATAAATGCGGAACATTTTCAAGCTTTTACTTCTTTGAACTACCCTAATTTAATAGAATCGGGAGTGCATTTATCGGTTTTTAAAGAATATTTACTGCCCCAAAAACAAAAATTGCCGTTAAAATCACATAAAAATATGGATGACAATGTGGCTATTTTAAAAATTTTTCCGGGAATTAATGAAAATATTATCGACGCAATTTTAAACGCCAAAAATTTAAAAGCGCTGATTTTGGAAACTTATGGGTCGGGAAATGCTCCAATGGAAGAATGGTTTTTAAAGAAATTAAATAATGCAATAAATAAAGGAATTCATATAATTAATGTCACCCAGTGTTCTGGTGGTGCGGTTATGATGGGGCATTATGAAACAAGTTCCAGATTAAAGAAAATGCAAGTAGTTAATGGTAAGGATATTACGACTGAAGCTGCTATAACCAAGGCTATGTATCTATTGGGTAGTGGTGTTTCCCATGACCTGTTTAAAACCGTTTTCGAAACCTCTTTGCGTGGAGAAATGCTGTAAATTTAACAGTAGTTTAATTTCGATAACTAATATTTTTTTTGTTATTTGCCCACCCTTAAAAAAGGTAACTTAGAGAGGTGGCCGAGTGGTCGAAGGCGCACGCCTGGAAAGTGT